>JAESGW010000165.1_pt1 | contig 137320 bp, 138 predicted proteins | sample 9269791 | NCBI WGS metagenome assembly JAESGW01 (sample SAMN16773120, study PRJNA677053) | algae metagenome | isolation source: Aphanocapsa lilacina HA4352-LM1 and co-occurring heterotrophs from near cave... | place: USA: Maniniholo cave, near Haena, Kauai, HI | collected 2009-07-28
CCCCGTCTTCTACGTCCCGCTGGCCGGATACCTGATCCTCGTCGCCTTCGCCGTCATGGCCGCCCGGGCAAAGGTCGCCGACCCCGACGCCGTCGCCGCCCCGGCCCCGCACTGAGGTCGGGGCTTCGAGCCGAGCGGGACGGGTTTGGCCCGGCTATCTCTGGCGCGTGCGCGGGCGGGGCGGACGTCTCGGTCCGCGCGCCGCTTCTTCCGCTTCATGATCTGAGCCTTACGGTAACGCTGGCCAACCGGCGGCGGGCGTCCGCACGCAGCGGGCCTCAGGCGTCAGCTCGGGAAGAATGTCGGATGTCACAATAGACTGGACGGGGCGCTTCGCAGTTTCAAAGCGTTAGAAGGGCCGCGTCACCGTGGCTGGACCGCTCCCGCCAGAGAAGCTTGGACTAGCATCTGCGTCCGCCACAGAAGTTTGGACTTCAAGTCGCGTCAGCCGATGAGGACGGGCTGGTGAGGCCTAAAGCGGCCAACCGCTTATCCCGGATGCCCTCCATCACCCGGCACCCAGTCGCTAAATGACGTGGAACTTGTTGATCAGAGTGGATCGTCGAAACAGGTCGCGGCGTTCGTCGCCACCGGGCAAGCGGGTTAGCGGTACCAGACCACCCCTCTCGCAGAAAGTGTTGAACTCGGCAGCGGTCATCGCCAGCAGGGACATGCTCTCGGTGCGGGTGATCAGATCGGCGAGAGTGAGCTTTAACTCGTCTAGCTGAGCGGCACTGATCCAGTGCCGACAGTTCTTGTTCGGAACTGGCGGGATGATTTTGGATCGCACACCCACAGTTCGAAGTTTCTTAGGCGAGACGCCCAGCACCCGTGCGGCCTCATTCAGGGTCAGTTGGTCTCCGTCGGCAGGCGAAATGCTGGGGCGGTTCTTGCGCGAGATGATGCCGATGTCCCGTGCAACAGCCTGTATCCGATCCTGAAGCAGCGCACTCAACGCGCCCTGATCAATCCGCCGGACCGATTGCCTGAATGACCCAAATACATGGTGAAGTCCGGTTTTGGGGAAACGATCGATGTCCGGTCGACCAGACGCAAGTTCATTCAGGAAATGGTCGATCCCGTTCGGCCCGCCGGCAAGAATGTTGAAACCAGCACTGATCGCCGCGGCACGTTGCGGTGAAAACTTTCCGGGTCTGGTCACTGATTGCAGTGCCCAACCGCTCAGCGACGCCATGCCAACGATCTCGGCTGCATGACCGATCTGCCAAAGCGGCGCATCGTCGAAGATTGAGACTTCAAACGGCTCGGCTAGGCCCATACGCCCAAGCACATAGCGCTCCCACGTGTTTGGAAGGTCATCCAGGCGTGTGCTCTCTGCTACTTCGAGGTGTTCGCCCGTTGGTGTGATTGTCAGCGGCAGGCGACCGTTGTGGCGTCGATCTCGGCAAGCTGTTGCGAACCCTCAACGACCGTATCGAGTACCTGTTCGATCGGGAGCACCAGATTGGCCACGCCTACTTTATCAACTGCAACTCACGAGCCGATTTGGACGCCGTGATGCGTCACAAAGTGGTGCCGCTGCTGGCCGAGTATTTTTACGAGGACTGGAGCAAGGTCGCGCTGGTGTTGGGGGATGCGGATGGGCTCGGGCGGTTCTTGGAACGAACCGCGCTGCAGGTGCCCTCGGGTATGGATGTCGACGGCGGCGACACCCGGTGGCGCTGGACGGTACGCCCGACCTTTTCGTCTGACGCCTACGCCGCACTCCAGTGATCCAAAGGACTGTCCTAGAGTGGGGATCACTGCCCTATGGCGAGGGCGACGGTTCGATTCCCGCAGATGCTGCCGAACGCCTGATGGCCGTCGCTCGTGCCTCCTCGCTGGGCGGCAGCGAAGGCGGGCGTATTCTCAACCACGGTCGTCGCGCAATCACCGCACGCCAGGTCGTCGGCGTGCTGGCAGCTGAAGGCGTGGTCTTGGAGATTTTGCCCAAGATCGATGTTCCGGCAGTTGGGGGGGCAGGCCCAACTCGGCCAAATACGCGAACGGCTGGTCCATATGCTGGCCGTGGCACTGGACATCAACATCGCGGTCGGGGCCATGACGGAGCTGGGCTGGCAGAAGCACACTCTGCTCGAAATCCTCATCGGCCTGTTCGCCCGCAAGCTGGCAGACGAGGTGCGCAAGGGTATGCCGCGGCGTTACCTGGCACACGAGGATGACCTGGTTGCCCTTCGCGGCAGCCTGAATGTCACCCGGCAGTTCACGACGCTGATCGCGCGGCCCGACCGACTGGCCTGCCTCTATGATGACCTGTCACCCAACATATTGCTGAACCAGATTATGAAGGCCGCGGTCGATCAGTTGATGCGGGTCTCGGTTTCGGCCGAGAACCAGCGCCGGCTGCGGGAGCTGGCCTTTTTCTACGCCGACATTCGCAGAGTACCGCCCACTAGGTTGGCGTGGGACGGCTTGATCCTGGACCGAACCAACAGCCGCTGGCGCGAACTGGTCGAGCTCGCCCGCCTCCTGCTGGGTGACCGCTTCCAAACGACTTCGACCGGCAATGCCCGCGGCTTCTCCCTGACCTTCGACATGAGCCGACTGTTCGAAGCCTACATCGCCCGCCAACTCAAGCGGGCACTGGCCGGCACGGATCGTACCGTGCATGCGCAGGGCGGTCGGCTATATTGCCTGGAGGAGCTGGAAACCAGCACCGGCAGGTTCATGACCAAGCCCGACATCCTCGTGAAGCGCAGAGGATCAGTCGAGATGGTCATCGACACCAAATGGAAGCGCATCGGTCGAGTCTTGGACGACCCGAAGAGAGGGGTCAGCCAGAGCGACGTCTATCAGATGATCGCCTACGGTCAGCTCTACGACTGCACCGACCTGATGCTCCTGTATCCGCACCACACCGAGATCGGATCGGATCCGGGTCTACTATCCAATCATGGCGTCGTGGGCACACACCGCCGCTTACACACAGGCGCGGTCATGCTCGACGGAACCTGCCGGCCCCAGCTCCATGAGCTAATTGTACGCATGAGCCCGGGGGTTTAGCGTCAGCAACACGTGCATTATTGTCATTCATGCGCTTTTTTATTGACGACAGATGGCTAGGTGTCGTAAATAAAGTGCATGATGTCGCATCGTGCAGAAAAATGGTCGCTAGCCGACGTGGCCGAGATAGCCGCGGGGCACCCGTTGCGCCAGGGCGTGGATGAATTCCCTGTCGGCGGCACCGGCGTCGTCCAGATGCGCAACGTCAGTCCTGAGGCGGGCGTGGATTGGGCGGGAGTGTCCAAGGTCGAGTTGCCACCTGCGCGGCGTATCCAGGTGCTCGTGCCCGGAGACGTGATTTTCTCCACTAGGGGGGCTCGAACGTACGCCGTCGCTCTAAGTGAAGCGCCCTTTGAAGCGGTGTGCTCGCCACATTTCTTCGTCCTCAGAGTTCGAAGCTCAGCGTTGGAGCCCAAGTTTCTGGCTTGGCAGATCAACCAGGCGCCGGCGCAGGATTACCTGCAGCGCGAGGCGACAGGCTCGCACATTCTCAACATCCGGAGAGAAGTGATTGAGCGATTAGAAATCGTTCTCCCGTCGCCGGAGCGCCAGGCGGCGATAGTCGCCTTCGCAGAAGAGGCTGCGCGCGAGAAGCGTCTGCTCTCCGCCCTTATCGAAAACCGCCAACTGCAAATGAACGCGCTCGCTGCCGGGCTGTGCGCTAGCAATAAGGAATAGCCATGGCTGACGCCATCACCCAAGACGAAATCAACAAGGCCGTGTGGGCGGCCTGCGATACCTTTCGCGGCACCGTTTCGGCCGACATTTACAAGGACTACGTCCTCACTCTGCTGTTTCTGAAGTACATCAGCGACGTCTGGCAGGACCACTACGGCGCGTACCAAAAGCAGTACGGCGATGCGCCTGACCTTATCACCGAACTGATGCGCAGCGAGCGCTTCGTTCTGCCAGAAGGAGCGAGTTTCTACGCCCTCCATGACCGCAGGCACGAACCCGGCAACGGCGAGCGGATCGATAAGGCGCTACACGCCATCGAGGACGCCAACATCGGCAAGCTGCGTGATGTGTTCCAGGATATCAGCTTTAACTCGAACAAGCTGGGCGAAGAGAAGCAGAAGAACGACCTGCTCCGCCACCTGCTGGAGGATTTCGCCAAGCCGGAGCTGAACATGCGCCCTTCGCGCATCGGTACGCTCGACATCATCGGCAACGCCTATGAGTTCCTGATCAAGAACTTTGCGTCGGACGCGGGCCGTAAGGCCGGCGAGTTCTATACGCCGCCCGAGGTGTCCGAGCTGATGGCGGAAATCATGGACATGGCCGAGGGGGAAGAAGCCTGCGATCCCGCCTGTGGATCCGGCTCGCTGCTGATGAAGTGTGGCCGCCGCGTTCAGGCGAAGCACGGGTCCAAGAAATACGCCCTCTACGGCCAGGAATCGATCGGCAGCACTTGGGCCCTCGCCAAGATGAACATGTTCCTCCACGGCGAGGATAATCACCGTATCGAGTGGGGCGACACTCTGCGGAATCCCAAGCTCCTCGACAGCGAGGACACGCTGAAGCATTTCGACGTGGTGGTGGCGAACCCGCCTTTCAGCCTGGACAAGTGGGGCCATGAGGCTGCGGCGAACGACCGCTTCGGTCGGTTCCGGCGCGGGCTGCCGCCGCGCACCAAGGCGGACTACGCCTTCATTCTGCACATGGTGGAGACCATGAAGCCCCGGACCGGCCGCATGGCCGTGGTGGTGCCGCACGGCGTTCTCTTCCGGGGGGCCGCTGAGGGTGCGATCCGCCGCAAGCTGATCGAGGAAAACCTCCTCGAAACCGTGATTGGGCTCCCCGAGAAGCTATTCTACGGCACGGGCATCCCCGCCGCGATCCTGATCCTGCGCAAGTCCAAGCCGGATCGGAACGTGCTCTTCATCGACGCCTCGCGTGAGTTCAAGTCGGGCAAGAACCAGAACCAGCTGACGGTTGAGGGCGAAGACAGTAACGTCCGCAAGATCGTGAACACCTACAAGGCGCGGGTCTCCGTGCCGAAGTACGCCCACCTGGCCACGCTGGAAGAGATCGCCGGCAACGAGTGGAACCTCAACATCCCGCGCTACGTCGACACCTTCGAAGAGGAGGTCGAGATCGATCTCGTCGCCGTCCGCACCGAACGCCTGCGCCTGAAAGGCGAGCTGGCCGAGCTTGAGCGCAAGATGGACGGCTACCTGATGGAGCTCGGCTATTGATGGCCGGCGAAATCATCCAGTACCAGACGGAGGACGGTGCCACTGTCACGCGCGCCATCAATGCCCCCAGCGCGGTCGAGCAGCACTTCGTGAAAGTGATGGGCAAGGCGAAGGCGATCGAGGCCAGCCGGCCTGCCGTCACGAAGAAGGGCAAGGCATGACTATCGTCTCAAAGGCGTCGGCCTACCCGAAATCCGTTCAGTCTGGCCTGCCGAGGCTCGGAACTTGCCCCCCCGGCTGGACGCGCGGGCCGCTCTCCGCCCACCTGACCGAGGAGCTGCGGCCGCTGAACATGGCGGACGATGAGGTCTATGACCTTGTGACGGTTAAGCGCTCGCGGGGCGGCGTTGTCTTGCGCGAGCGGCTCAAGGGTTCGGAGATCGCTGTCAAAACTCAGTTTCGGCTTAAGGCCGGGGACTTCCTGATCTCGAAGCGTCAAATCGTTCATGGCGCTTGCGGGATCGTGCCGCCTGAACTCGACGGTGCCATCGTGTCGAACGAGTATTCCATTCTCCGGGCTCGGCCCACGCTCGACCTCGATTTTCTGAACTGCCTCGCGCATTCGATCTACTTCCAGCAGACCTGTTTCCACTCCAGCATCGGCGTCCACGTCGAGAAGATGATCTTCAAACTCGACGAATGGATGAAGTGGGATTTCGATCTTCCTCCTTTGACCGAGCAGCGCCGGATAGTTCGTATATTGTCATGTTGGCGGAGGGCCGCCTCCACATTGGCGTCGCTATTGGCCAACACCAAGGCCGAGAAAACCGCGATCATGCAGCAGGTCTACTCAGGAAGGCGTCGCTTTCCTGGTTTCGATGACGCTTGGAAAGCGACCAGCATCTCAGACATCGCGCAAGTCGTCATGGGGTCATCCCCACCTTCCGAAGCCTACAATAGTGACGGCGAAGGGCTACCCCTCATTCAAGGCAATGCGGATATACAGGGCCGGACTTCAGTGCCGAGATTTTACACCCGAGTGGTCACACAGAAGTGCCAGCCGGGCGACATCATCTTCAGCGTCCGAGCCCCTGTCGGCGAGGTAGCCAGATCGGTTCACCAAGCTTGTCTAGGCCGTGGCGTCGCTGCCATTCGAGCCCGATCACCGCACGATACTGATTTCCTATACTTCAGACTTATGAAAGCCGAGCCCAGTTGGGCGCGCTTGTCTCAAGGCAGCACTTTCCAAGCGATAACTGGAGCGGACCTCAAGGGCTATCGTTTGCAAACCCCTCAATCGAGCGAAGAACGAAGATCGATTGGCGAAGCGGTGCGAACGGCACAAGGTTCAGAGGATGGTGTGAGGTCTCAACTTTCGGCCCTTCGCTTCGAAGAGGCCGCCTTGATGCAGCAACTGCTCACCGGCAAGCGGCGCGTCAAGATTTCAGAAAGCGAGGCGGCATGAGCAAGGGGAGCAACAAGAGCCGGTCGTTCTCAATCTTCCTGCTGAAGTCGGACGTGAAGGTGCCGGCGGATGCGCTGAAAGCCGGGCACGCTCTTAAAGACACCATCAAGGGCGAGGGCCTACCGGAGGGAGCGGTCCTGTACGTCCTCGACACGGACCCTCGGCCGATCTGGTGGGCAGGCTATTTCGGCCTCGCCGCCAAGCTGGAGCAGATGTCCAAGGGCGCGTTGGTCTTCCTGCCCGTCAAGGACCGCTGGTTCGCGCTCTCCTTCGGCCACGTGGGCCACTACCTCGACGACGAAAATTACGAGCACGATTTCGGCCTGCGGGTGACGCTGAATGCCGTCGACCCCGACCTGATCCGCAGCACCGACATCCTGCAGCCCAGCGGCGCCAAGCGACAACGCATCCAACTCCCTGCGCCCGGCGACCTGACCCTGTTCGACTTCGATCAGGACAGCACGATCCTGAAAAGCCTGACCGGGAAGGTGAAGGACCCGGCGCTAAAGGACCTGTGCCGGAACATCACTGGCGCCGCCAATGTACGGATTAGCACGGACAAGGCGTCGGGCGATCTCACGGCGGTGTGCGCCACACTGCTCGACCTCTACGGCCAGAATACCTACGCCACGAGCTTCCCCGCCCTGTTGAACGTCTCGCCGGTGCGCGATCCGGCCATCATGAAAGTGCTGAATGGCAAGCTGATCGACGCGGTTCACGCCAAAGACGACGGTGTCGTGCTGACGGTCCCGGAGATCCAGGATTTCAACTCGAACTTCGGCGTGAGCTACGCCGGCACCGGAAGCGGCAAGGTCTCCGACGACGCTGATATTGAGGACTACTTCCAGTACCTGGCAGACCATGATCAGGATCCGACGGCGCTGGCGTTGGACGAGCTGAAAAAGCACCGTCTGCTCGTCACCAACGAAGACGGGTCAATCACCCACGCGGACTACAAGATTCTGCGCTGCCTGCTGTTCGATACGGACCACAACGGCGTTGCCTACCACCTGCGCGAAGGCCAGTGGTACGAGGTCAAGCAGTCGTTCATCGACGACCTGAAGGCCTATCTCGACCCCAAGATCGTCGCGACAACGCTGCCCAATTACAACCACGGCAGCGAGGGTGCCTATAACAAGGCAGCAGCCGCTGCTGCACGCCTTTGCCTCGATATGACGAGTATCGCCCCGGCGGGTCAGAAGGCTGTCGAGCCCTGCGATCTCTTCGAGGTAGTCGACGGCACCGCAGTCCTCCACCACGTCAAGCTGAAGACGCTGTCGGGTCCGCTAAGCCACCTCTTTAACCAAGGGGTCAACTCCGTCTGGCTGCTCGGCGAGGAGCCAAGAGCAATGACCAAGATGAAAGCATTGCTCACCGACGCCGCGGCTCCGGGGACAGCCGGCAACTTTCACCAGCCACTCGACGACAACAAGCTCAAGGTGGTGTTCGGCGTGGTCACGACTAAGGACCCCACCAAGAAGTCGGCCAACCTACCGCTGTTTTCGCGCATCAGCCTTCGCAGAGCGTTCAAGGATTTGAGCGTCATGAGGATCGAGGCCGAGCTGTGTTTCATCCCAGATGATTCGCCGCCGAAGCCCCCGAAGCCGAAGGCCCGCAAGCCTCGCGCCAAGAAGGCGGCCAAGCCGTGACCCGCGCCCCCGATACCGCCGAAATTTATTCCTCGCATGTCCCGGCCTTGGCAACCTTGGCCGCGATGGGCTGGACCTACATAGCCCCGGCCGAATGCATGGCCGCGCGTGGCGGCAACCAAGGCGTTCTGTTGCTTCCGGTCCTCGTCGAGGAGCTGCGGAAGCGGACGTTCGACTACAAGGGCAGGACCTATCCGCTGTCGACCAACGCCATCGACCAGATCGTGCGGGAACTGGCCTCACCGGCCCTGAACGAGGGCCTGCTGACCGCCAATGAGCGCCTCTACAACGCCCTGACGCTGGGCGTGACGGTCACCGAGTTCGTCGACGGGAAACGTCACAGTGTAACCGTCCCGATCATCGACTGGGAGCACCCTCTGGCCAACCGTTTCACGGCCACCGAGGAAGTGGAACTGCTGGCCACGGGCGGCGTCCACACGCGGCGGCCGGACATCGTCGGCTACGTCAACGGCATCCCCTTGTTGGTTATAGAGGCCAAGCGGCCGGACAGCGGAAACCCAAACAAGGTGATGGTTGATGAAGGCATCAGCCAGATGATCCGCAACCAAGGTCAGGACGAGATCCCGCACCTGTTCGCCTATGCCCAGCTGCTGCTGTCCATCGGAATGACGGACGGACGGTACGCCACGACGCGGACGCCGAAGAAGTTCTGGGGGCGCTGGCGCGAGGAGGTTCTGGACGAGGCCCACTTCAAGCGGATCAAGAACCAGGCACTGGAGACTGATCCCCGCGACGCCCTGCTGCGTGACAGGCTCTCGGACGTGAAAAACCACTTCGTCAGCCTGTGGAGTGAGGAGCAGGAAGTCACCGGTCAGGACCGGCTGTTGATCAGCCTATGCTCGCCTGAACGCCTGCTCGACTTCACCCGGTCCTTCATGCTGTTCGACCGGAAGGCCGGGAAGATCGCCGCCCGCCACCAGCAGTATTTCGGCATCAAGGCGCTGCTGGAACGGGTTCGTACCCAGCGCCCTGATGGCGGTCGCGAAGGCGGCGTCATTTGGCACACCACCGGCTCCGGCAAGAGCTTCACGATGGTGCTGCTGTGCAAGGCGCTGATCCTTGATCAGGCGCTGAAGAACTGCCGGATCGTCGTGGTGACCGACCGGCGCGATCTGGAAAAGCAATTGGCCGGCAACTTCCTGACCGGTGGCGCCTTCGGCTCCGGGCTGGCCGACAAAGAGGGTGCCAAGGCCAAGGCCTCCTCCGGCCGCGATCTCGCCCGCCGCATCGGAAAAGGAACCGAGCGGATCATCTTCACCATCATCAACAAGTTCGCCAGCGCCTCGAAGCTCCCGGAATGCCACAACGACAGCCCCGACATGATCGTGCTGGTCGACGAGGGCCACCGAAGCCAGGGCGGCGAGAACCACGAGCGGATGCGCCAGGCGCTTCCCAACGCCAGCTACGTGGCCTTTACCGGGACCCCGCTGCTCAAGGACGACAAAACCGCCGGGAAGTTCGGGCGTATCATCCACGCCTACACCATGCGCGACGCCGTCAGTGACGGCGCGGTGACGCCCCTGCTGTACGAAGAGCGACGGCCGGTTCTGGATATCAACGACGCAGCGATCGACAACTGGTTCGAGAAAATCACGCTCGGCCTTTCGGAGAAGCAGCAGAGCGACTTGAAGGCGAAATACGGGAAGAAGGGGCCGGTGTACGGGTCAGGGAACCGGATCGACCTGATCGCCTGGGACATCGCCGTTCACTTCAAGACCAACTTCAAGGATCTGGATCTGGGTCTGAAGGGCCAGATCGCCACTGACAGCAAGCTGTCGGCCATCCGCTACAAGAAGGCTCTCGACGCGACCGGCCTCGTCAGCAGCGCCATCATCATTTCCTCGCCCGACACCCGCGAGGGGCACGAGGAGGTGGATGAGGCCGAGCTGCCGGAGGTGCTTCAGTGGTGGAAGGACAACGTGCCCGGCGACGCCGAGGCCTACGAGCGCCAGATGATTGAGGACTTCTCGACCGAGGGGCGGCCCGACCTGCTCATCGTTGTCGACAAGCTTTTGACCGGGTTCGACGAGCCACGGAACGCGGTGCTCTACATCGACAAGCCGCTCAAGCAGCACAATCTGATCCAGGCGATCGCCCGCGTGAACCGCCTGCACGAACAGAAGAAATTCGGACTTCTGATCGATTATCGCGGCATCCTGACGGAGCTGGATTCGGCCCTCACCGAGTACCAGAATCTGGCCGACCAGACCCAAGGCGGGTTCGACATCGAAGATATCGAGGGCCTCTACGCCAACGTCAGCACCGAATATAAAAAGCTGCCGGCGCTTCATGATGCGCTCTGGGCGATCTTCGCCAGCGTGCGCAACCGGAGTGACATCGAGCAGTACCGGCAGGTGCTGGTCCCAAGGTATGCAGACGACAAGACGGGACATTCCACTGACGTTCACCAGAAGGTCCGTGAGGACTTCTACGAGGCGCTGACCGCCTTTGGCATGGCGCTCCGGACCGCCTTGGCAACCCGGTCATTCTTCGAGGATGGAGCGTTCTCGGAGGCCCAGATCGCCACCTACAAGCGGGACCTGAAGTTCTTCTCCAACCTGCGTCGGATGGCGAAACAGGATGCCCACGAGACCGTCGATTTCAGCGCCTACGAGGACCAGATCCGCAAGATCGTCGATCGGTACGTCATCGGCGAGGACGTCGTCTCCGACGGCAACTTGCTGGTCGTCAACGACTTGGCGAAGGACGCTCAGCCGGCGGATTGGAGCGAGGAGAAGACTCGCAATGAAACAGACATCATCCGCACCCGGCTCACGCGCACCATCGAGCAGGATCTGGCCGACGACCCGTTTGCACAGCGCCATTTTTCCGAGTTGCTAAAGGCGGCCATCGCCGAGGCATCAGCGCTCTTCGATCACCCCCTCAAGCAATATGCGCTCTTCAAGGACGTAGAGGAGCGGGTGGCAGATAGGAAGGTCGATGGGACGCCAGCTGTCCTCAACGGAAACCGGCACGCAACAGCGTACTTTGGGATCATCCGCCTCGCGGTGGGCGACAATCGCGTGCTCGGGCTGGATGTCGATAGCTTCGCTACCGCGGCCATCGACATCGACAGCATGGTCAGAACGGCCGTAGCGGAAAACTCGCTAAACCCCGCAAGCGTAGAAGCCGCAATCCGCAAGGCGGTTCTGCCGCGGCTCTTTTCGTTGACCGGTCTCGACCTTGCGCGAGCGATCACCGATCAGGTGGTTGAGGTCACGCGAGCAGGGCTCTCTCGGGACCCCGGGTGATGCACCTAACCCTGCGCTATGGCTCCAGGTCTGCCGATTATGACGTGCGCGAGAGCACGCGGCTGACAGCCAAGCTGCGTATTCACGTGGAGCCCACGGGGACACTGGTGGTGGAAGCGCCGGTCGGCACTCCTGAGGCGGAGATCCGCGCGGGTGTCCAGAAACGGGCTCGGTGGATCATGGATCACATCGAGCGATTTGAGGATTATCGCCGGCACGCCTTACCGCGCGACTACTGCAGCGGCGAGACGCACTTCTACCTGGGCCGCCGTCACAGGCTGAAGATCGTTGTCGAGCCTAGTGCCCGACGTTCGGTTCGCTTGGTCGCTGGTAGGCTGGAAGTGACGGCCGCATCAGAGGAAGCCGGCGATGTCATGCTGCTTCTCCACCGATGGTACCGTCAACGCGCACTGTCCTACTTCAACCTCCGGACGGCCCGGCTGGCGGCCGATCTGCCATGGGTCGATGTCCCGCCACCCGTTAAACTTCTGAGGATGAAGCGCTACTGGGGAAGCTGCTCCCCGCGCGGCTCCATCACGCTCAATCCGGCCTTGATCAAGGCGCCAGTCCATTGTGTCGAGTACGTCCTACTCCACGAGCTCTGCCACCTATCAGAGCACAACCACAGCAAGCGCTTTTATGCGCTTCTGGATCGCCATATGCCTGACTGGCGACAGGCTAAGGACGAACTCGATGGATTGTCGGAGATGCTGCTCGTCGCGTGAGCTCAGTACACTGGTTCTTCCGTACATCGGCGATCTGCCAAATGGAATTAGGAGCCGCTTCCACGACCCGCGCGACCCCGTTTGAACCTCGTAGCTTGGCAGAGAACGGGGGGCAGTCTAACCACCTCAAGTTCAAAATAATGAGGATCGGCCGATGTCAGATCACCCGGAGCTAGACGATGTAGTGGCCTTGCTGAAGGCCGGTAAGACCGTTCCTCCGGTGACCATTCGCACCTTTTTGGGTTGGTTCAACGTTCAACGGCGAACCCGCTTGAACGTGGAATACGTTGATGCCGCACTAGAAAAAGCGGGTGTTCGGACGGTGCCAGGCTATCTCGATACTTGGGTCGACAATCCGATCACCTTTGAATTTGCCAGTGCTGAGGATGGGGAGGGGGAAAATCAGAAAGCTGGTCATGGCACCGATCACGGCGATGAAACCTTAGATCATTCCGTTGCCGACGATCCGTCTTTCAAGATCGGCAAGATCATCACCCCTGACAGCGCACCGATCTCTGTAAAGCCCAACGCGTCTCTGCACGAAGCAACAACAATTATGCTGGCGCGCAACTTCTCGCAGATCCCTGTCATGACGACTGACCGGGATGTGAAGGGGGTTATAAGCTGGACGTCTATCGGAGCGCGGACGGCGGCCAATATTTCTGGCTCCGACGTCCAATCTTACATGGATGAACATCGCGAGATTTCAGCGTCCGCTACATTATTTGACGCCATCCGCATCATACGCGAGTCCGACTACGTCTTGGTCAGAGCACCAGACCGGCTCATCGTCGGCATAGTGACTGCAACCGACATCGCAGAGCAGTTCGAAGCGATCAGCACGCCATTTCTTCTGCTGGCGGAGATCGAGAACCATCTGCGCGCTCTGATCGCGAAGAAGCTGACAAAATCCGACATCAAGCGGGCCTGCAGCCCCGAGCACCTGCCAGAGAATTTCTCAGCGCCATCGGAGCTCACATTCGGGAATCTAGTCAAAATCCTGGAGCACGCGGAGAACTGGAAGAAGCTGAACCTCAGCTTGGATAGGGCGACGTTTTGCACCGAAATGTCGGCGATCAACAAAATACGGAATGACGTCATGCATTTCGATCCTGATCCACTCACGACACAGAGTGTAGAAAAGCTGCGCAACGTCGCGCGACTATTTGATCTGCTTCGGTCGATGGGTGCCTTCTAGGCTCTCGCTTAGAGCCATACCCTCTGATTGGGGGTAGTGGGCCCTAGTGGTGCTGAATCCGTAGCCTTCGGCTTCAAAGCTCAACAGTCTAAACAACGCCGTTCCGACTGAGCACTAAGGGCGGCCGAAGGCGTTCGTAACTCGGCATAGCGGTCTTGCTAATTGTTACCCCGGGTACGGAGGACTTTTTCAGAATGCGGGCGCAGGAGGCGTTATGATAGCGCGCAGCCCAGAGGTATTTTGGCAGGACGGACGATCCAACCGCGATGTCCGCAGCGGCGGCGGTCACGCTATCGCCGTGCTGGCGGAGCAGGTCGCGCACTGCACGAGAATCCGCGGACAGCATCCGGGCGGACGCTCTGAGATAGTCGATGAACCACAGACCATCGTCCGCCTGCCGGATTGACTGTCGGAGGGCGGCAATGTCCTTGCGCATTCTGTAATTCGTCACAGGTCGATCCCTTACGGCTTGGATGGTGACCGGATCGACGATGATGCGGGGGGCATGCGCGAGCTGAGCTTCCATTTCGTATGCACGGATCAAGGCCGGACCGAACACGATGGTGTCGGTGGAATGGATCTCGCCGCTCGATACCCCACCACGGATGAAGATGCCCGTCCGGGCTAGCGCAGTCTGGATGCCAGCCAAGTCCGCCAGCTCCTCGGCGAGGATGTCGGCTTCCTTCCCATTGCTCACAGGCCGAACGCGAACGATGCAATCCGAGAAGGCGTGCACGCGCGACGGGTTGAGGGGGCGAGCATCGTCAGCCGCCGCCGTGCCATGGACGGTCTCCTGCAATCTTGCGATCGCATTTGCCACCTGTCGGGGCGGCTTAGAAGCAACCAATGAGCGGAAGCCAAGGATGTCGATAAAGGTGACTACGGCCGTCTCGTAGACCGGGGCGCCGACTGCGGGAATTTCCTCGAGAAGCGCCCTCGCCGCAGGCGACAGCATTTTCAACGGGTCTGTTGCCATTCGGATCACTCAGTCGCGCTAGCCCACGCACATTCCAACTGACGATCGTGCCTTCTGCGCCGATAGCCCAGTCGCGGGTCCCACGTCACCAAACTGCCCTTGGGATACTGATGGGCGCAAGACCGCCTCCCGCCGATCTTGCCGCTCATTAGGCCACGCGGTCAGCAACTGTCGTACGTCGGCTTGGTTCAGTCTGGCGTCAGAAGCCCAAACGGCGAGATCGCCGCAGGGGGATCCAAACTTCTTTGTCGGAGTCCAAATAACTGTGACGTCCGACAAAAGAAAATGGCGCACCCGAAGAGATTCGAACTCCTGACCCCCAGATTCGTAGTCTGGGCCGTAGTTCAATACTAACAAAGCTCTAGGCTTTCGGAACTTGTAACGTCACCGACGACGGCAGCCGTGGTGAACGCCGTCGGTTCAGAACATCCGTGGAGGGCTCGTCGCATGGTAACCTACATCGTCATGCCCAACGCGCCCGCCCCAAACTCCATCGCCAGCATCCAAACCGCCATGGCGATCATCATCAGGTTCTCGGTTAGCGACAGGAAGCCCAAGGGCACATTGCTGTCGCCGCCGACGCAGGCGCATTTCAATTCGCGCTTGTCGATATAGACGGCCTTGAACACCGAGATCGCGCCGATGCCGCCGATGAGCAGGGCGACGGGCGCCGACAGCCAGGTCAGGACGCCCGCGACCATCAGGGCGCCCGCCCCGAACTCGGCGAAAGGATAGACCTTGCCGTAGGGCACCCACCGCTTGGCCAGCAGATCGTAATTCAGGAACATGGATGAGAAGCTTTCGATGTTCTGAAGCTTGAGCATGGCCAGAGCCATCATCGACAGGGCGATGAACCACTCGCCCGCTCGAACCGTCAGCGGCGTGCCGTAGACCGTCAGGCTGAGCATCGCAGCCATGACCGCCGTGGTCAGGAACACGACCAGAACCGGCGTATAGGTCGTCGCCTTGGGGTCGCGAACCTTCAAGCCCAGGTAACGACGCAGGTCGTCGTGACCGCCGATCCGCTGTCCGTCGATGAACACCTGCGGCGTGGTTTTCACCCCATGCTCGGCCTTGAAAGCGTCGGTCTGCTCGCGGGTCGTCAGCCAGTGGTCCTCGACCTGGTAGCCCCGACTCTTGAGCAGGTGGCGGGCCTTCAGCCCCCAGGGGCAGGTGTGGTCGGGCATCACCATGCGGTGGATGGTGGCGGTCTTGGTCATCGTGGCCTCCTTCATCTTCAAATCCGAGGCCCGCACCCTAAGTTCCGTATCATGATACGGAGTCAAGCATGAGCGTGAGAACCATCGCAGGTCTGGCCCGAGAGGGTGGCGTCAGCGTGGAGACCATCCGCTTCTATCAGCGGCGCGGCCTTATGCCGACGCCGGACCGATGGTCGCGCGACGGCGTTGGCGCGGGCATTCGACGTTACGGCGAAGAGGACGTGCGCCGGCTGAAGTTCATCCGCTCCGCCCAGACCGCCGGGTTCACCCTGGAGCAGATCAAGGAACTGTTGTCGCTGGACGCCGGCGAGGATCGGGCGCGGGCTCGTGTGTTGGCGGCGGAGCGTTTGGAGGCGCTAGATCGGACCATTGCCGATCTGGGAGCCGCGAGAGCGGCCCTGCGGCGGCTGGCGAGCGCCTGCGCGTCCAAGGACAGCGGCCCCTGTCCAATCATCGCCGCCTTCCAGGGGGAGGCGGCCTGAGGTTCACGCGCCGTTATGACGGCCGAACACGGTGGCTTGGCCCCGGCGATCGATCAGCAGGGTGACGTAGGGCTCGCGTCCCGCCGACTCCATGCCCGGCGATCCGGCGGGCATGCCGGGCGCCGCGAGCGCCACGGCCTGTGGCCGTTCACGCAGCAGGCGCGCGACATCGGCGCCTGGCACATGGCCCTCGATGGCGTAGGCGCCGACTACGGCCGTGTGGCATCCCGCATAGCGGTCCGGCACGCCGTGGCGGGCGCGGATCGGGGCGAGGTCGTCGCGCTCGAGGACCTCGACGGTCCAGCCCGCGCCGCGCATATGGGTCACCCAGCCGTCGCAACACCCGCACCACGGTGTCTTGTAGGCGGTCATGCGACGGTCCTGCGCCACCGCCGTGCCGGTCGAGGCGAGCGCGATAGCGCCGCCCAGCAGCAGGCGACGGTTCAATGGGACCGTCATCAGTGAACCATGAAACGAACGGTGCCCGCCATCTCGTGACCGTCCGCGCCTTCGGCGGTCCAGTTCAGGACGTAGTTGCCGGGCGCCAGGGTCGGCAGGTCGGCGGATACGCGCGTCGTCGCCGCAGCAGCGGCGACAGGAACCACGACGGCGGCCTGACCCTCGGCGGTTACGGTGACGGCCTTCAGCGTCATGGCGTGAGGGAAGGTGGCGGTGAACCAATCGGGCGAACCATCGGTCATGTCGCCATCCGCCGGGCTGGTGACGACGCCATGGGCGCCATGGTCGGCGGACGCGGCCTGGCCGTGATCCGCATGGGCGTCTTGCGACCCGTGTGCGGCCGGCCCGGCCTGGGCGTCCTGCCCCAAGTCGCCGCAGCAGCAGCAACTTGAAGCGGCCTGGGCCAGGGTCGGGGCTACCAAGGCCAGGGTCATGGCGACGGCGGGGATGATCTTGTGCACGGACAACTCTCCTTAGAACCAGGCCTTCAGGCCGATGACGAAACGGGTGTGTTCGGGCTCGCCGCCCGCCGCGCGGGTGAAATCGGCGGTGTCGCCGAGTTCGCGGCTCCACTCCACGCCGACATAGGGCGCGAACTCCTTGGCGATTTCATAGCGCAGCCGCAGGCCCGCCTCCACGTGGGTCAGGCCTGATCCCAGCCCGAGTTCTGGAATGTCGGCGGCCGAGGCCTCGACCTCGACGCGCGGTTGCAGGATCAGCCGTTGGGTGATGCGCTGGTCGTATTCGGCCTCGACGCGCGCCGTCAGGTCGCCCTCGGTCGACAGGAAGGCGGCGGCGTCGATCTCCCACCAGTAGGGCGCGACGCCCTGCAAACCGAGCACGAGGTGCGTGGGGTTCTCGCCGCCCTCGCCGAAGTCCTGACGCACGCCCGCCTGCACATCCCAGAAGGGCAAGATGGCGCGGCTGTAGAGGGCCTGGACCTCGCCCTCGATTTCACCGTCGAAGTCTCCCTCGGCCTCGGACTTCCACCAGAAGCGGTTGATGTCTCCGCCCGTCCAGCCCGCGAGATCCCAGGTCCAGGCCTCCTCGCCGTCGCCGAAGCCGACCTCCAGCCGATCGACGATGACGGCCGTGGCGCGCACGTCGCCGTTCTCGCGACGCAGGATGTCGCGGGCGCCGGTCATCCGGTCCGCTCCCCAGATGGCGTCGGCCGCATGGGCCGGGCCGGACAGGGCGGCAGGCGGTAGGGGCGGCTGGCGGGGACGGCCTTCATCGTCCGCGCTGGTCGGCACGTCGGGCGGCCCGCTCGCCGCATCTCCGCCCATGTCGTGGCCTGCGTGAGGATCGGCTTGGGCGGGCATCACATGACCCGCGTGAGGATCGGGGGCCTGAGACGGCGCGCCCATGTCGTGCCCGGCGTGCGGGTCGGCTACCGGGGACTGCGCCGGCGGGCTGACGGGCGTCGCATGCTGGCTGTGATCCTGGGCGGTCGCGGCTCCGGCGATCATCAGAAACGGGACCAGCGCGGTCATCATCCGGATCATGAGGCCGCTCCATCCAGAGGGCGGACGGTGACGACGTTGAACATCCCCGCATGCATGTGCATCAGCATGTGACAGTGGAACGCCCAGTCGCCGGGCGCATCGGCCGTCAGGTCAAAGGTCACCTTGGACCCCGGCGCGACATTGACCGTGTGCTTCAACGGCTGATGCCCGGCGGGGCCGCCCGTCACCAGCTCGAAGAAGTGGCCGTGCAGGTGGATGGGGTGGGCCATCATGGTGTCGTTGACCAGGGTCACGCGCACCCGCTCGTCCCGCTCGAAGCGGATCGGCTCGACGATTTCGGAGAATTTGCGCCCGTCGAAGCCCCACATGAACCGCTCCATGTTCCCGGTCAGGTGGATTTCCAGCGCCCGCGACGGAGGCCTCTGGTCCTTGTTTGGGGCCAGCGACACCAGGTCGGTGTAGACCAGCACCCGGTGCGGCGCGTCCTCCAGTCCCATGGGCCGCTCGCCCAGCCGGTTGGCCGGGTCTGTCGAGATCATGTCGACCCCGACGCCGACCGCCATGCCGGCGGGCGCGTTGTCCGGGTTGCGCATGTCGTGGTCGATGCCCCCGTGGCCCATGGCGGCGTGATTCATCGGCGCGGCGGCGGGCCCGCCGTGTCCCATGGCGGAATGATCCATCCCGTGCCCCATGGCCGAGTGGTTCATGCCCGCCATGCCCCCCATCCCCATGTCGCTCATGGTCAGGGTCGGCACCTCGCGCAGCGCCGGGACCTCGGCCGTCATGCCCAGGCGCGGGGCCAGCGTCGCGCGCGCCATGCCGGACCGGTCGACGGACTCGGCCACCAGCGTATAGGCGCGGTTCTCGGTCGGGCGGACGATGACGTCATAGGTCTCGGCCACGGAAATCTGGAATTCGTCGGTCTCGACCGGTCGCACATTCTCGCCGTCGGCATTGACCACCGTCATGGCCAGGCCGGGGATGCGCACGTTGAAGATCGACATGGCCGAAGCGTTGATGACACGCAGCCGGACCCGCTCGCCGGGCCGGAACAGGCCGGTCCAGTTCTCGGACGGTCCATGGCCGTTGACCAGATAGGTGTAGGTCGTGCCGTTGACGTCGGCGATGTCGCGGGGATCCATCCGCATCTGGCCCCACATGCGGCGATCAGCGAGCGACATCCCGTCCTCGCCCGAGATCAGGCCGGACAGGGTGGTGCGCGACTGGTTGAAATAGCCGGGGCTCTTCTTCAGCCGGTCCAGGATTTCGTGGGGATGCAAGAAGCTCCAATCCGACAGGACGATCACATGCTCGCGGTCGTAGGCGACCGGATCGCCCCCCGCCGGGTCGATGACCAATGGACCGTAGTGGCCCATCGCCTCCTGAAGGTTGGAGTGGCTGTGATACCAGAAGGTGCCCGACTGGATGACGGGGAACTCGTAGTCGAAGGTCTCACCCGGCCGGATGCCGGGGAAGCTGACGCCCGGCACCCCGTCCATGTGGAAGGGCAGCAGCAGCCCGTGCCAGTGGATCGAGGTGTCCTCGTCCAGGGTGTTGGTCACCGACAGCCGGGCCGTCTGGCCTTCGCGCAGCCGGATGAGCGGCGCGGGCAAGGTCCCGTTGACGGTGATGGCGTGGCCCGTCCGGCCGCCCACGGTGAAGGGCGAGTGGCCGACGCTGAGCCGCACCTCGAGTCCTTCCAGCGTCGGCAGATCGGCGCGCAGACCCGGCGACCCCGTCTGGGCCCAGGCGGGCAGAAGGCCTTGGGCGGCGAGTAATCCGGCGCCGCCCGCGAAGCCTCGCAAGAGGGTGCGGCGGTCTGTGTGCTTCGAAATCATTCGTTGGTCTTAGCCCATCTGTCTGATGAAGCCTTACGCCGCCGTCACTTGCACCCCTCGCGACGCGGCTGGTCGCAGGCCTCAGTTGGACAGGCCTAACCGCTCCGCCAGGCCCTTTCGGGCGCGTGCGATGCGCAGTTCCACAGCCTTCGGCGTCAGCCCCAGTATCTCGCCGATCTCGGCATGCGATCGGCCTTCCAGGACCGCCAGCAGAAGCGGCGCGCGCTGACCGTCGGGCAGTTCAGCCAGTGCGCGGTTCAGCTGTTCCAAGCGCCGCCGCTCATCCAGGCGAACATCGACGCCCGGCGCCGGGTCGCCGACCGTCATGGCTTCGGGCGCATCCAGGCCCATGACGCCTCGCACTATTCGCCGCACCCGGCGACGGCGGCTCCAGTCGCGGCATTTGTTCAGGGCGATCGTTCGCATCCAGGCCCCGAAGGGCCGCGCCGGGTCATAGCGCCTTATCGACAGCCAGGCGGCGGCGTAGCTTTCCTGGACCAGGTCAAGCGCCTCGTCGGCGTCGCCGACATAGCGGGTGATGAAGCGGTGCAGGTCGCCCTTGGTCGCTGCCATCAGGCGCGAAAACGCCGCCCGGTCTCCCTGGGCGGCTTGGCCTGCGTCGGTGTCGCCTGCCCCCACGCCCGCGTCAGTCGGCGTCGGCGCGCAGGGTCTCGGCCACGGCGCGGTCGAATAGTTCCGCCTGTTCGGGCGTCAGCACGGCGCGCATCTCGAACACATGACGGATCGTGGCCATCTGAAGGTCGCCCATGGCGGTGTGAAAGTGATCAACGGCGGCCTGAACCTCTGGCGTATCGCCCCGGCTGGCGGCGATCGCGGCCGACAGTTCGGCATTGGCCTCGCGCACTTCGGCCTTCAGGGGCGCACGGCGCTCGGCGAAGGCCGCTTCGATCTCGTCCAGGCGCCGATCCTGTTCGGGGCTTAGATCGAGCCGGTCGTGGACGATCTGGTGAAGATCGGCGGGCCTGTCCTGTCGCGCCTGTATCGTCATCGCGCCCCAGGCGGCGGCGGCCCCGACAGCGGCGGCCAGCACGGCGGTGATCAAGGTGGATTTCAATCCGCTCATCCCAGGGCGCTCCTGACATCGAGAGGCGTCGCGGCCATGCGCGGGCTGAAGATCGACAGCTCGCTCGGTGTCGTCTGGATGGCGGGCGCCGTCATCCCTCCTGCGACCCCGCCGATGACCGCCGCGACGCCAAGGGCGGCGAGGCGCAAACTCCGCTGGTGGACCTTCGACCGCGCCTGGTCCACGCGGGACCACACGCCGTCTTCCAGGCCGTCCAGCGCGACGTCAGCGCTCGCCGCGCCGCGAATGATGAGGGTGTCCAGATCGGTCATGCCGAACGTCTCCAACTAGCCCTGCTCTCTACGCGGCGATCTCGCCACGCCCTCGCGAGGGGTAGCTTCACAGTCAGCGTAGATGGAGCATAGTCCCGATCCGCATCCAGGAGTCGTCGATGAAGCGCCTGATCCTCGCCACCGCCCTCGTCCTCTCTGCCCCCGCCGCCGTGGCGCACGATCGGCCTGTTTCGACCGGTTCGGTTCAGGCCGTGAACGAGGCGGCCGCCCCTGCGGTCGCGGTCGTGGACGCCTTCCACGCCGCCCTCGAATCCAGCGACCCCGAGGCGGTGCTGGGCCTTTTGACCGAGGACGTCATGGTTCTGGAACAAGGCGGGGCCGAGCGGTCGCGAGACGAATACGCCGGCCATCACCTGCCCGCCGACATGACCTTTGCCGCCGCCACGGCCGCCGAGGTCACGCGCCGGGCCGCCTGGGTCGATGGCGATGTCGCCTGGGTGCTGACCGAAGGCCGCACGACCGGCGCGTTCAACGGCCGCCCCGTGGACCGCCTGACCGCCGAGACGATGATCCTGCACCGCGACGGCGATGTCTGGCGCATCCGCCATATCCACTGGTCGTCGCGCGCGCCAGCTTGAGGCTCACATCGAGGCGGGTGGCATCTGCACGCCCATCGCCGCGACCAGGCCGAGCAGGGCAAACCCCGCCAGCATCTCCAGACCGATGCTCATCCTTAGGCGCCGCAATGCGTGGGCGGTGTCAGCTTGCGCCGCGACCGCGCGCGACAGCGCGGGCGTCAGGGTGAAGCGGTTGTGCGCCGCCAGTCCAACCATCACGGCGAACAGCACGAGCTTTGCGATCAGCAAGAGGCCCCAAGCTGAGCCTGCAATGCGGCCGAGCCCCTCGGCGCCGATCAGGAAAGCCGCGTTGATCAGGCCAGTCACCACCAGGACGGCGACCGCTACCGTCCCGATGGAGGCGAACCTTGCTAGGGACCGCGCCGTTCCGGCGCCGTTTCGCGGACTTCGGCGGATCAGCAGCAGGCAGAAGCCCGCCAACGCGCCAAGCCAGACAGCAGCGGCGAGCGCATGGGCGATGTCGGCCGCCAAATGCAACTGGCCTAGAGAGCCTTCGCTGGCGGCGCCATGCCCGCTCCAGGCTAAACTTGCTACGGCCCCGGCGAAGGCGAGGATCGCAACCCACTCGCCCGCTCTCTGTCCCCGACCCAGGACAAGGGCGGCGACTCCCAGCAGGGCCAGACCAGCCCTTACGACATGGGCGATTCCCAGGCTTGTGGATTGGACCACATAGCCGAGAGCCGCCAGGTCCAGCCCCGCCGCCCAGCTCCCCGCCATCATGGCCGTCTGGGCCACAAGGCCAGCCAAGGCCGCGACCGCAAGGACGAGGCCCGCAATGATGGCCGCGCGTCTGGCGGATTGCGACCCGGGCTCGCTCAAGCCGAACGCCTGGAACAGCGGCAAGCCGAAAACGAGGACCGCGGCAGCGAACTGAAGCCAGCGCAGACCGACGACGGTCAGGTCGATCGGCACGTCAGCGGACGGTAAAGCTGTAGGTCCCGGTCATTCGATGCCCGTCGGCCGCCGCGATGGCCCAGGTCACTCGATAGGCTCCAGCCATCAGCGGCGCACCAAACGTCCCACCCAGGGTCTTGCCGTCGTCGGACACCGTTTTGGTCAAGCTGACCGCACGTCCTCGCCCGTCCTCGACCTCGACGGTCGAAAAAGGCGCGGCGAACCGCTCGCTGAAGGTCAGGCTGATCGTCCGGGGGGCGGAGACGGTGGCTCCGTTGCTGGGGGTGGCGGACACCAGTCGGGCATGGGCCAGAACAGGCGAAGCGGTGAGGATGATCGCCGCAGTGGCGGCGACGACCGAATAAACGCGAGCCATGAGAACCTCCGGAAACACCCCATTCTACGTCGGACCAAACCCGATCCCTCGCCTTATGGAAGAGCCGCCATCGCTGATAGTCGATGAGGGAATGAGCCTCAGAGTGCAAGAACGGGAAAAAATCACGACAAATCAGAGGTCATCGACCCTCGAGGCGTGGCTGTTACAGCTTCCGGCAGATGCCAGGACTTCTGACTCGCGCCGCGCTCGCGGCCGACTTCTAGATCACCTTGCCCGGCGCGAACCAGGCGATCAACGTTGGGCGAGTCGGCATTAGATCGACAGCGATGGGGTGACGGTGGGCCGCTCCGTCTATGGTCGTCCTTCGGTAAGGATAGCGACCGCGAGCAATGCGCTCCTTGGGTCGGTTTAAGGTGGATCGCTCGATGCGGTGGCCGCAGCGCCGAGAGTGGATACAATGAAAAGTGATTGGCGCCGCGCCACCCGTGCGACCGAATTTGACGTAGCAGGGGTGGAGATCAGTCAAATACTGCGCTCCGGAGACACGCTTCAATGATTCAAGACGCCGTCAGCACCACTGTCTCGGCCGGATGGGAACCGCGAGACTACGCTGCGATCCTTTCGGCTGTCACCGCAATCGTGGCAGTAATCATTGGCTACCTAACTGCACGCCACACTTTGGCGGTGGCAAGATCGAACTCTGACGCGGCCATCTGGCAGAAGGCTAACGAGCTGGAGCTGAAAGACATCCAGATGCGACTGGATGGCTTCTACGGCCCGTTTCGGCACAGTTCGCAGGTCAACATGCTAATGAACCGCGACCTGCGAAGCCGGCAAAACGACGAGCGGTTCCTCCTCATCGAAAAACTCTTCGACCAGGCTTGGCGCAACAACTTGTCGGCGGGTGAGCTGGCCCTGCTGGCCGAGATCGCCTCTAAGGCCAAGGAACTTCGGGAGTTCATCGCCGCCCACCTGGGAATGATGGAAGAAAAGGTTCTTCCTTATCTCGCACGCGCGTCAGCGCACTATCGAATGATTGAGCTAGCCTACGATAACAAGCTGGGGACCGATCCCAAGCCGTTCGTGGAGCGGTATGTCTTCCCAAGGCAGATCGACGACGTCCTGCGTTTGGAGGTGGAACGGCTGGAGCGCCGTCGCGCCATCTTGATGGCGAATCCTCACACGCCCCCACCGCCTCGAGAGGAACTTCAACTACCCCCGGAGTTGGCGTTGAAAGAGTGGCCCAACCCGCCGCGGGCGGCTCGGCCGGAACTCAACATGCCGGTAGCCTGAGGCGGTAGCCATAAGACAAGCGCCACAGGCTTCACGACACGCGACCAACTGGCAAAGGATTTTGTAGTGACGAGTTCATCTGGAAATCCAGCCGTGTTGGATGACCTGCGCTCTAACTCGCGCGCCGTCTATCTCGACGGCCACGCCACGACGCCTCTGGCGCCGGAAGCGGCGGCGGCCATGTCCCCGTGGTGGTCCGAGCGGGCGGCTAACGCGCACTCGCCGCATGGGGGGGGGCAGCGCGCGGCCAACGCGGTGGAAACAGCTCGGGGTCAGGTCGCGCATTTGATCGGCGCGGCACCCGACGAGATCATTTTCACTTCCGGGGCAACTGAAGCTAATGCGCTCGCCCTGTTAGGCGTGGTAGCCGCCGCCCGCGGTAGGGGCGATCCCCGGCGACGGGTTCTCGTCTCGACGATCGAGCACAAGAGTGTATTGGGCTGTGCGGACCGCCTCGGCCAAGAGGGCTTCGAGATCGTTCGCATTCCCGTGGACCACAACGCCCGCGTCGATCTCGACGCCTTGCGCCGCGAACTCGATGACAGCGTCCTCCTGGTGTCGATCATGGGTGCCAATAACGAAGTCGGGGTGCTGCAGCCGCTAGCGAGCATCGCCGCTCTCGTGCGCGAAACCGATGCCCTCCTACATACCGACGCGGCACAGCTGGTGGGTAAGTGCCCGATTGACGCCCCCGACTTTGATTTCGTGAGCGTGTCCTCTCACAAGATGTATGGCCCAGTTGGGGTGGGGGCCCTGTTCGTCTCAGGGACCACGCCGCTGCGGCCCCGTCCTCTGTTCGCTGGCGGCGATCAAGAAAAAGGCCTGCGGCCGGGCACGCTCCCCGTTCCCCTGATCGTGGGTTTCGGAGAGGCGGCGCGTCTCGCTCGGCTTCGTCTGGCGACAGACGCCGAACACACGACACAACTTTCGGGTCGATTGGTGGCCGCGCTGAAAAGCGCGCAGGTCCGTTTTCGGGTGAATGCGCCGGATGCAGAAAAGCTGCCCGGAAGCCTTAGCATTCAGTTCGATGCCTGCGACGCATCTTCACTTATTACACGTCTATCCGACGCTGTTTACATCGCCGAAGGGTCGGCCTGCACAAGCGGTCGGATTTCACCTTCTCATGTTCTTACGAGTATGGGGTTGTCGGAAGACCAAGCAGGAAAAACGGTCCGAATTTGCATCGGACGCTATACGACGACGGACGAAGTGGATCGAGCGGCAGTCGCCATCTCCCACGCCGTGCACCGTGAAAAGGTTGCGCACTGGACAGCGGCTCCAGTAGGGTTGCCGCATGAGAGACTCGCTGCTCGAAGCTGAAAACCGGCTGCAGTTTGCCGGGCACGAAACGTTTCCGCTTCGGCTGTTGTGGCTGAAAAAGGCGCATGACGCCGTCTCGGAAGATGGGCCACTTAAAAGAACATTCCAGGAACAGAGTGCTATCGCCCGCTTTGGCGTGGGCAAGAACATGGTTTTGTCCATGCGCCATTGGGCAGTGGCCAGCGGCATGTTGGAGTCCGAAAAGGGTGGCTATCGCCCGAGCGAGATCGCCAAGTTGCTGTTCGACAAGGACGGCCTTGATCCCTTCCTCGAGTCCTCCGCGACCCTCTGGCTGATCCACGCGGCCCTCGCCGGCGCGCCGGTGCCCTGCACCACCTTTTATTTCGCCTTCAACCTGCTCAATCAGGCGGTGTTTGATCGCGAGGGGCTGAACGAGGCGTTGCTGGAACTGGCGCGCGGCCGCAGTTTGCGCGCCACCGCCGAAACCTTGAAGCGGGACGTCGAGGTGTTTCTGCGCAGCTACGTCAGCCGCGGTCCCGACGGCGGCGAGGACGCCTCGGAGCCGCTGCTGGCCGAGCTGGGTCTGGTCCGAGAGTCCCGGCTGTCAGGACAGTTCGAGTTCGTGCGCGGGCCTCAGCCGACGCTTCCGGATGCGATCTTCGCCGTTCATCTCGCCCGGCATTGGCGACGTCTCGGCGAACCGCCGACCTTGACCGCCGAAGGTCTTGCTTACGCGCCCGGCGGGCCGGGCCGAGTGTTTAAGATGGACGAAGACAGCGTGGTCACGCGTCTGATGCGCATCGCCGAGGTGACGCAGGACGCCATGGTCTGGACCGATACGGCCGGCCTGCGGCAAGTCAACTTCCTTCGGCCGCTCGCCGAGATTGAGACCCTTCGCCAAGCCTATCCGGCGAGGCGGCGAGCATGACGCAGCTCTCGCAATACGTCCGGGTGGAACGACGCTTCGGCCTGTCGGCGCGGCTGGATTCCGATCTTCGGGGCACACCGCCCCTGACCGGCTATGTCATGCAGGCCAGCGTCCGCAAGGCGCTGTTGACCATGACCGAGGCCATCGAACAGGCCGGAAGGCGCGCCTTCACTTGGACCGGTCCCTATGGCGGCGGAAAATCCTGCGCCGCCCTGCTCGTGGCCAGTCTGGTGGCCGGGTCCAAGGCGCAGAAGTCCCTGGCACAGGACATCGTCGGTCCGGAGACCGCCGCGCAGTTCCGCGCGGCCTTTCCGGGGGGGACCTGGAAGGCGATTGCCCTGACCGGCCGACGTGCGCCCTTGGCCGAGGACCTGGCCCGGGCAGCCGGAACGTCGCTGGGCTGGTCGGAAGAGGTCATCCGCGCCCACGCCCAAGACGATCGCGCCCTGATCGGTGCCATCGAGACGGCGGCGAAGCAGCGCGGCGGCGTCCTCATCGTCCTCGATGAGCTGGGCAAGTTCTTCGAGCACGCGGCAACGACGGGCGGCGACATCCACCTGCTACAGGACCTAGCCGAGCGCGCCGGCCGCTCCGAGGGCCGGATCGTCATCATCGGTGTCCTGCATCAATCCTTCGAGCAATACGCCGACCGGCTGAACCGCACCGCGCGTGACGAATGGGCCAAGGTCCAGGGCCGATTCCAGAACATCCCCTTCGTGGCCCAAGCCGACGAAATGGCCGCCCTGATCGCGCACGCCGTCCAGACCGACGCCGCGCCCACGTCCGCGCACACTCTGGCGAAACAGGCGGCCGCCGCAGTAGCGGAACGGCGGCCCGTGGACGCCGAGGCCCTAGCCCATACCCTGTTCGAGGCCTGGCCTCTTCACCCGATCACCACGCTTCTGCTCGGGCCGGTGTCCCGTCAGCGCTTCGCCCAGAACGAGCGCAGCGTTTTCGGCTTCCTCTCCTCTTCGGAGCCTCACGGATTCCAGGCCCATCTGGAGGCGACGGACGCTAAGGGAAACCATCCCTGGTTCTATCCGCATCAGCTGTGGGACTACCTCGTCGCCAACCTTGGCACAGCCTTAGTGGTGGGCCCCGATGGCCACCGTATGAGCCTAGCTCTGGAGGCGATCGAGCGGGCGGCTTTGAGAGGGCCGCTACACGAGCGATTGGTAAAGACCGCCTCTCTGATCGAATTCTACCGAAACGGCTCGGGCTTGGCGGTCGCCGACGATTTCCTGATCCTGTCGGTGCCCGATGTGGCGGAAAGCAAGGTGCGCGAGGCGCTGGAAGAGCTGACCGATCGAGCCATCCTCATCCGGCAGCCGCGCCTGGGCGGCTACGCCCTGTTTGCCGGCAGCGATTTCGACCTCGAAGGGGAGCTCAACCGCCAGACAGACGTGCTCGATCCGGCCGTGCTGTTGGACTTGCCGGCGCGTCTCGGACTCGGTGCCGTGGCGGCCAAGCGCCACTATTTCGAAACGGGCACGCTGCGGACCTTCGAAGTCGTGGTTCAGTTCGGCACGGACACCGGCGAACCGCTTGATGCCTGGGCGAAGGCGCGGGCGAAACAGTTGGCGCGCCGCTCTAACCGGACGTCCGGCCTGTTGGTGCTTTTGCTGCCGGACACCTATGCCTTTCCCTACGACTCTGAGGAAGCCGCCAAGGCCTTGGGACGCGCGCTTGGTGCCAGCGGCGTGGTCGCCGCCGTCGCCTTGGGCAAGAAGGTCGCCCTGCTGCAAGAGCACGCCAGCGAGCTCTACGCCCTAGAGCGGATCGAACAGGCGCATCCCCAGCTGGAGGGCGATCGAATCGCGCGGCGCGAGGTCGCCGCCCGCCGCGCTCAGGTCACCGACGCGGTGCGCCGGGAGTTGCTTGCGGCCTTTGAAGGTGCCCGTTGGTGGAATCTCGGCAAACGCCGAGCGGGGCTGGACGGCCGGGGCATGAATCTCGTGGCCTCCGATCTGGCAGACGAGGCGTTCGAGTTCACGCCCACAATTCATAGCGAACTGTTGTGCCGGGACCGGCCCTCGACAAGCGCCATGGCCGGTCTACGCGCCTTGGCGCACGCCATGGTCCGACGCAGCAACGAACCCGATCTGGGGTTGACCGGCTACCCGGCGGAACGCGGCCTCTATCTGACCATCCTGAGTCCTTTAGGCCTGCACAGACAGGAGGATGGAGTCTGGCGTTTCACCGACCCCGCATCAAAGGGCGCGGGCGCGACGCTCCAGCCGGCTTGGAAGCTGCTGGCTGAGAGCCAGGGTCGCCAGTCGCTTGAAACTATCTACGAAACTTGGGCGGGCGCGCCCTACGGGATCAAGCGCGGCGTCATGCCCGTCCTGGCACTGGCCTTCATCCTAGCCCATCGGAACAGCGTCGCCGTCTATCAAGATGGCTTCTATCAGGCCGTAATCGACGAGGTGTTCGTCGACCGGCTGATGCAGTCGCCGAGGTCGGTGGAAATTCTGCGCACGCAACGGGCAGGCAAGGACGAAGCGCTGATCCGCAATCTCGCGGCCTTGTTATCGACTGACTCGATGACGATCGGCGAAGAGGCCCTGCCGGTGGCCTCGGCACTCTTCCAGCGCTTCAAGGCCCTGCCGCAATGGAGCCAGCGCACTGCCCATCTGTCGCTCCGAACCCGCAAGGTGCGCGACATCGTTTTAAAGGCGAACGACCCTGAGGCGCTGCTGTTCACAGACCTGGCGGATGCCCTGGCGGATGAGACCGAGGCCGCCGCCGCCATCGCCGACGCCTTGGCCGAAGCCGAGGCTGCCTATCCGGCCCTACTGCGTCAGCTGACCCTCGCCCTCTCCGAGCACTTGGGCGTCGATCCCGAGGATTTCGGGGGGCTGGGGCTGCGTGCGGCCACTGCCGCTGGAGTAGCCGCGGACCTGCGGCTGGACGCCTTTGCGGCGCGCGCCGGCGCCTTCGCTACCGGCGAGGGTGACATCGAGGGCTTGGCCAGCCTGCTGGTCCACCGGCCGCCCCGCAACTGGAATGACCTGGAACAGGAGCAGGCGCTGTTCGAGCTCGCTCGCCTTTGCCGACGTTTCCGCGAAGCCGAGGCCTTCGCCCAAGTCAAAGGCCGCGAACCTACGACACGGGCTATCTCGGTCATGGTCGGAGTTGATCCTAAGGACAAGCCCACCATTCAGGCGTTCGCCGTCACGGATCAGGAGCGCGTCGTCGCGGAGCGCCTTGCCGACGAGTTTCTCGCCCGCATCCAAGCCGAAGCCCGAGGCTCGACCATCGGCATGGCCGCCTTGGCCCACGCCGTCCAGCAGTTGTCCAAGACAGAGCCGGAGGAAGTTTGATGAGCCAGGGCGAGCGCCACATCCTCGGCATCTCCGGCGGCCGCGACAGCGCCGCCTTGGCGGTGCATATGCGCCAGACCCAGCCGGACCTGCTGCTGGAGTATTTTTTCACCGACACTGGCAAGGAGTTGAAGGAAGTCTATGACTTCCTGGATCGGCTTGAGGGCTTCCTCGGCCGACCGATCGTGCGCCTCAATCCCGACCGGGGCTTCGATTTCTGGCTCAAGGAATACAACCACTTTTTGCCCTCGGCGCGCACCCGCTGGTGCACTCGGCAACTAAAGCTGCGCCCTCTGGAACAATGGCTGAAGCCCGATTTAGAAGCCGGCGTAACAATCCATTCCTACGTGGCCATCCGATCGGACGAACCGCATCGCGACGGCTATCAGTCCACCCATCCCAATATGAAGGTCCATCTGCCGCTGCGCGCCGCGGGCATCGACCGCCGCGGCGTGATCGACCTGCTTGATGGCGCTGGCGTAGGCGAGCCGGCCTATTACGATTGGCGCACCCGGTCGGGCTGCACCTTCTGCTTCTTCCAGCAGAAGATTGAATGGGTCCGGCTGATGGACGTCGATCCCGAGGCGTTCGAGGAGGCCAAGGCCTATGAGAAGACCGCCTTGGACCACGGCTCGCCCTTCACTTGGAGTCACGGCGAAAGCCTGGAGGAGCTAAGCCGCGAAGAGCGGGTCAAGGCTATCAAGCTGGATTACGACCAACGCTTGAACCGGCTGAAGGCACGGCGCCGTCCTAATCCTCTGGCCAGCCCTGAGCTGGATCCGACCATCGACGATGTCTATGGCGTTGAAGAAGCCTTTGCCAGCTGTGTGACCTGCCACAAGTAGCCGCCGGCTATTCGAGCCACGCCATCAACCGATCATAAGCCAGGCCCGCCAGACAAAGCGACCTGCGCTCGATTACTTCAAGTGTCCAGTCGCCTGGGACGAGCCCGACTGCCTTGCACATAGGCATGAACGGCGACGCTCCCAGCACCAGCCCGCCAGACTTGCTGACCATAAGGCCGGCGGACTTGAATTCCGCATAGACGTCTTCCGAACTCGCCACGGTCTCGGCGGAGAAGTAGCGATACAGCAGGCGCTTATGGGGCCACGACTTATTGCTGACGTAGCTGTTGGCGCTCTTGGGCAGCAATGTAAGGTTCCCGAGTCGGTGCACCGCGTCGGAACCCGGTTCGTAGATTTCATCGGGCCAGCCGGCACTTTGAGATTGCGGCGCGATGTGCTCGACGGAGAACACGGTTTCGCTGCGCCAGACCTCGCCGGAGAGGGTCGGCGACACGCCGCTCTTGCCGAGCACGATCAGCCCTTCGTGGCCCGCCAGAGCATCGACAACCGTGTCATGGCTGGCGGTGAGGATCAGGAATTTCGCCACCTCGCGCGAATGGGCGTAAACACCGAGACGCGCCGCCGTTTTTATCCAAGCGTCCCGATCCGGGAACTCTTTCATCAGGCGGCTTTTCAGCAAACGACGGTAGTTGCTGAGGGACACGAGCCCTCGATCCTCGCCAACCCGTTTGGCCAGCGGTGGGATGTTCGCCGCTGCATCGCCATCGCGCATTAGCGCGCGGTATATGCCGTCAATGTTTTCGGTGCCGCCCTTGGCACCGCGCCAAAGCATGGAGAACGCGGCAGTGGACCGGATCGCCCCGAAGACATCCTGAACTCGTTCGGCCTTATGTTCCGGATCAGCGCGCCGCAGCTCGTCGTAAAAGCGGGCGATGCCGGAAACAGTGATATTGTGCTTGAGGGCGCGGAGCGCTTGGAAGCAGAAGGCGGTTTGGTCATCGAAAGCCGGGGCGCCCTCAAGTTGGGGGATTTCATCGATTGGCTTCTGCCAGCCCGAGTCCATGAAGGCGGCCAAGTGGCCCATCGACTCCACGGCGCTACGCTTGTCTTCAAGTGTCGGCAGTCGGTCGAAGCTGTCACGCAGATAGCGGCGCTGATCGCTGAGGTTCTTCTGCAGCTTCTCGCCAGTCTCCGCCAAGGCATAGGGGATCAGGAGCTCCGCGGTCGCCTTCTGCCGATCGTCCGCCTTCTTGTAGGCGTCGAGGTAGGCCTCGATCCGCTTCATCGCCTTGTGTGAAACCGAGTTCTCGAAATTGGCCAGGCCTTCAGTCTCGATGATCTTGGGCCGGAATGTCTCATAGGCGGTTAGCGGCTCGCCGGTGGTGTTCAGCGCCTCGAACATGTCGAAGGCGTCGTCCTCATTCTGCGTCGTCACCACCGTCAGAGCCATGCGTGTGCAGAAGTATTTGTAGAAGATCAGCGCCCGCAGCAGCTGAACGTAAGGCGAGAACAGCCGGTCGTCAGACTTCTCGCCGACAAAGGCCTTAGCCGCATCAGCGGCCGGGTAGGACCACAGAGCGCTCATGAACTGGTCGTTGGCAACCACCTGCTGGGCGTTCGGGAAATCATAGAGCTCCCAGTATTTTCCGGTCAGCCGGTTCAACTCTTTACGGATGTAGCTGAAAACGTCGCTTATCGGAGCGTGGGCCGGATCAGGCGTTCCGTCATCCTTCGTCATTTGATGAACGAAGGCGCCCTTCTTGGTCTCCGAGTCTTGTTCGTGGGTGATGTAAGCCCAGGTCAGGGCGGCGATAGGCGAGGTGTATTCGGCCTGGTTGGCCCGTTTGGACCAGACGTCGTCGAATGCCCGGATCACGCGCGGATAGTAGCGATAGAGCGGCGGTGTCCCGGTGGTGCGGTCAAGAGCGAAGGTCTGCCAAAGCTCCGCCATGGCCAGTTGGGTTTGTTCCCGAAGCCACTCGAACGCCTCGCCCTCCCCCTTATGCAGCCTGACGAGGAGGCCAGACATTAGATTATGGAGGGCGATATTGATCATCACCGAGGTGCTGATGCGCTGTTGCCCGTCGATGATGGTCATCACCCGCGGCGCGACCTCGGACTTGAAGACAGGCTTTACCGTAATGTGGTTCACATCATGGATGGCGATGATGGTGCCCAAAAAACTGATCGCCGCCGGTCGATGCAGCAGATGGTTCAGCCCGTTGACGGCGTCGTCCAATAGGCGATCAACGTTATCGTCATCCCAAGCATAGGGTCGCTGGTAGGCGGGTATGTAGCAGCCCTGACCCGCTTCGCTAAGGAAGGCCCAGATGTTTTCGGCGGTCGCCGTGAATATCTGACTGATCTGAACCGACATTCTCATTCACCCAAAGAATCAGTGGCGACAGCAGCGTGAAACTAGCGGCTCTGTGAGGGATTGGCGCGGAGCGATGCGCGGCGGGCCTTCACATTGTCTCCGTAGACGACTGCCGCCCGCTTTGGGTCGGGACGTCGTCCCCATCCGGCGGCTGACTCATCATGACGTTCAACTCGGCGGTAGGGCAAGGAAGGCCGCGCCGATAAGGGGTTTATGAAGTCGGTTTGGCGCGCTGACATCAACCGGTTCGGGCGCGATACTGAAGGACCGTAGACCCTGCTTGCTGTTCTCTACGGGGACCCAACGACCACACCGAAGGCCTCAGGCGGGATAGCGCGCGGGGGCCCAGGCGGCCTTGGCACCGCGAAGCCATTCCCCATCGGTGATCTCGCGGTCGTTCCTGGCCACTTGGGCGGCCCTAAGGTTTTTGTCGCGCGTGAGCCAAGGGAGGATGCATGGCCCGTTGTTGCGCCGATCCCAGCGCCTGGCAACGGCGGAGATTGCATCAGCCTTTCCACGTTGTTTTAAGTATTAACCTTACCAACAATTATAGAAGAATAGGCATCATCAATTATTCGTTGACATAGAGCGGATGATATACTAGTGACGCCGTGTCGCTCTTATCGGCGACGGGAGACCACGGACGTAAACATGACGCAATAGGAGGAACAGCATGAAGCCTGTGAACCAGTTTGACCTCGGCCGCTTTGTCCGCGCACGCGAGCGGCGGGACGGCACCCACCACGTCTTCATGTCAGTTCCAGCGTCGCTTAGGCCATCCGGTTGGCCCAAGACCATCACCTTGCCCGAAGAGGGCAGCACGATCGGTTCGCTGCACGACGAAAAGTTCAGGGCCCGCGTTCTTAAGGCGGCGGCCTGCGTGAATAAGCGCTTGGATGCTCGACGGGACTTGGAGAAGACCTACAAGAGCGAAGGGCGGAAGAACACGCGCGCCCTCGCGGAAATCTACTTCCGCACGCTTCGCTATCGCAAGCTGTCCGACGCCCGGAAGTATCGGAACCGCCGGGATGCGATGATCGTCGTGCGGTGGGCCGAAGGGCGCGGCGATCCCGATTTCGCTGGGCTGCTGAAGGCGGACTTCGAAGACTTGCTGGCCATCTATGATGATCGGCCATCCGCACAACTCGACATCCGCTCAATCCTGAATGTCCTTTGCAAGGAAGCCATCCCAGCTGGTTTCAGGACTGACAATCCGGTGGAAGACATCCCTTGGACTGCGCCCGAACCGAAGGAGAAGGTCGTGTTGTGGAAGCAGAACACGGTGGACCGCTATGCGGCCATGGCGCGTCAGATGGGTCAGCCGGGGCTGGCCGCGCTCATCGAAGTGGGCATGGTCGTCGGCCAACGGCTCGGCGACCTGCGCACTGCGCGGCATCAGGTGAACTACCTTGGGGGGCGCTTCCGGATGGTTCAGTCGAAGACGAAGGTGAAGGTCAACTTTCCGCTCAATGCACGGGTGCGCAAGATCATCGAGTCCGTGCGGCTGGACGGCTCGCCTTATCTATTCAACGACAGCGACACTGGAACCGCCTTTACCGCTGCCAACCTGGCGGCGCGTTTCGCTGAAGTTCGCCATGCGCTCACGGAAGACGGCGGGCCGAAGATGGTCCTTCGGTCGCTCAGGCACTCGGCCGTCTGCGCCATGTTCGATGAGGACGTCGAGCTGATCAACATCGTGAAAGTCACCGGCCATCGGATGGGGCGCGCAAACAGGATCATCATGCGCTACGCCATCGATGACGAAGCCCTCGCCGAGAAGGCTATGCGCATCATGAACCGGGCCGAAGGCGGCTCGGACGCAGACTTTGAGGGCGTCGCCTTTGGGGCCGATCAGGATTGGGAAGGCGGGTCGCAGCCGATCTACCGCCGGCCGGAATTTGATGAAGATCGCCCCATGAAGTTCCTCGGGGCGTCCGATGGCAAGCATCGCCATCACTACGACACGACGCCTATGAAGCTGTGGCCCGAGTAACGGTCATCATGTCGTTGCCTTTGGAAGCCCCTGCTGCGCCTTCGCAGCGGGGGCTTTTTTACATCGTCGTCCCGTTCACAGAACCGGCGGAAACCTGATGCTGGATTCCGGTAGATCGGTCACCGCCCGAGCACGACCGGAGGCATGACCCTGCCGCCTGCCGAACCCAGTTTGTCCAAGTCTCGTGTGCCTACGAACGCGTGGGCGTTGATGGATGATCCAAAATCGACCGCAGAATCAGCGACTTCTCGTGGAGTCACGTCTCGGTTCGCACCAAAAATCTTGACAGGAAATGGGACGTGACTCCGGGAAATATATAGTCATTTCGAATAGTTACGACGGCGACCTATCCAACTGGAGAACATAGTTTCGGATGCTGCATCGCGCCACCGCGATCTCAGATGGCTCGGCGCTTCCTCGATAACTGGACGTCCACCCCATGCCGCAACCGTGCGCCTGCACCAGCCGCCTCGTCAGCCGACACGAAAACGACCCCCAACTCTGTCAAGGTCGCGATCAGCAGCTTGGCGTTGGCCCGCGTGGTGGGTGACGGGCCATTGGTGCCTTCGGCTCGCTTTATGGTGTTCGGTGCCAGGCCTGTGCGTTCTGACAGCTCAAGCACCGACATATTCAGGAGCCCTCGCGCAGCCCGGAGCTGTCCCCCTGTCGGGTGATTTGGGTCCTGATCACGAGAGGTTTTCATAATTAGAGTTGACTCTTTAGACCCATTCCGAATTGTTGGACTCGTTTTAAATCGAGAGGACTAGTCCACCATGCTGAAGCCCAAGCCGCAATGCCCGATCCACGGGACCAGCCTGCACCGCGAGACCTGCCGCGCCTGCAACGCCGCCTACATGCGCGCCTACTATAAGGAGCGCCGTCGCAGTCAGCCGGCCCGCGAGATGTGGGAACGCGCCCGGAAGCGGGCCCAGCGCCTCGGGTTACCGTTCGCGCTGCCGAAAGACGCGATTACCATCCCCGACATCTGCCCCGCGCTGGGTCAGCCGATCCGCACCACCGGCACGCGCTCGGCGCAATCGCCTTCCCTGGATCGCATTCGCCCGGACGATGGCTATGTCCTCGGCAACGTCCGCGTTCTGAGCGACTACGCCAACCGCCTTAAGGGCGATATGTCGCTGGAGGAGATCGAGCGCCGGGCGGAAGCCGCCGCAGGTCAGCGTCAGGTCGAATACGAGCGTCTGGTTGAGTATGTCCGCCGCGAGCAGTTGTTGTCCGAAGTGCGCGCCAAGGCGGCGGCGATGGAGGGTCGTGCAGGCGAAGTTTGGAGCGACGTCGCCCGCTTCCTGGAAAAAGCCTTCATCCGCGCCGATTGGAAGCACTGAGGCCATGCAGCGTCGGCTCGCGGACCATCTGCACTCGCCGGATTTCAAACCGAACGATCAACTCGTCGCCCTCGGCCTCCAGTCCGCACCAGACGGCGATGGTGTTTTCGTCGTGCTGAAGGTCGAGCACTGCATCGACCTCGCCCAGGCCGAGTGGGTCGCACAGAAGGCCGGCGCTGACATCTACACGCTGCTCGGCGCTGACCCGGCCCAGAGGCTATGATGAAGCACTGCTATCAGGAGCCTGCCGGGTCGGGCTGGACGGTCGCTATCGGAGTTGAACTCGCCGACCATGACTACGCTAACACCTTCGCCGAGGTGGTCGCCGCCTATGCTTATCCGGGACCCGGCGGCGCGCTGAACTGAGCGCTCATGTGTGGATGTGGATGAAACCGGGTATAATCAGGTATTTACTCGGATGTTCGGCCCAACGAACGGTGAGAGAGCCACAGATCACGGTCCGGGCCGGGCGCATCGGCAACGACGGTAAGGAAAGAGTGTCCCGGTATTCCGCCAGCGTCTGAAGCGCGGGCCTTTGGGGCAAATTCGTCCTTTACAACAAAGAGTTAGACGAAATCACGCTTGACTTCGCCGTCGCGCGGGAATATGCAGCGATCGACGACAAACAAGGCGACCGAAGGAGGCGGTCACCCGGCAGGAATAGTCCTGACGGCAAAGTGTTGCGGGGTGTCGTCCTATGTCGAGCGCGAACGAAGTCATGAAGGGTGAAGTCATCACCCTGGTGCTGCCAGCCGCCAACAACGGGCACGTTCAAATCGACCACAGCGAGCCGCTTTCTCGACCTCTCGCATCTCTTACTAGCGCCATCGTGCGACCGTCCGTGCTGGAGACGGTGGCGATCCAGTTCGTCAGCGGTCCAGTCTCGCTGAAACAAACGCCGAACCCGCGTGCTCGACCGGACTGGCCCGCCATGCTGTCGCGGGCCGAACTCTGCGACTATCTCGGCGTGTCGTGGAGCACCCTGAAGGGAACGCTGACAGTCCATCCCATCGAACTCGGGGCCAGCGTGATCCGCTACAGCCGGGCGCAGATCGACGACTGGATCAAGACAAGACCTCCCCGGATCAAAGGTGGGGGCCGCCCCATGATCGAGGACGTGCCAAGCGAGCCCGTCCCGGACGAGCGCCTGACCGCCCTAGAGCGGGTGCGCCGTCGAGCGGATCGACGCTGATGAAGGTCCGGTATGTCCAGCGTGTTCGACGCGATGACGGCCGCACCGATCTCTACTTCCGCAAGGGGGGTGTCCGTCGCGGCCCGCTGAAGTCGGCGGACGGCACGTTCGAACTGGAGGCAGAGGTCCAGGCGATCCTGGCTGAGATGAAGCAGGCGCTTGCGGCCGCCGAACCGGTGGTGGGCACGGTCGGCGGGGCGCTGAAGAAATACAACCGCAGCAGCGAGTTCATCACCCTGGAGCGCAGCACCCAGCGGGACTACCAATACAAGATCAACGAACTGGCCGCCGACTGCGGCGACGTTCTGCTCGAACATGTGACCTACGACTGGCTCAAGGCCTTGCAGGACGCCTGGGCGCCCAGAGGGCACAAGATCACCAACGATCTGATGCAGGTGCTGAAGAACGCCCTGAAGCCGCAGATGGCCAACGGCTCAGTGAAGGGGCACCCCTTCGCATCGATCAACAAGTTGCAGCCGCCGGCCAACAAGGGCGAGGCGCACCCGGCCTGGACGGACGCCGAGGTCGATGCGGCCATCGACATCGCGCTAAAAACGAGCCAGCCCGGCCTGGCGCGGGCGATCGCGCTGGGTCGGTGGGGCGGGTTCCGGCGCGGCGGCATCTGCCGCATTCCGCTGCACGCCCGGATTGTCGCTGAGACCGAAGACGGGACCAGTCACCGGCGGCTGTTCTGGACGACGCCCAAGCGCGGGGTTCAATGCGACAAGCCTGAAGACGAGAGGTTGGCGGCCCTGATCGAGCGCACGCCAAACCGGGCGCTGTCGATCGCCTACAACAAATATGGGCAGCCGTGGAAGGAGCGGGCTTTGAACCAGGCGTTCGATCGCCTCATCGCGCGAATGGCCCTGGCCGATCGAGGACGGCCCGATCTCGACATCCATGGGCTACGCCATGCGCGAGGAATGGAACTGGCCCATGCTGGCGCGTCCGAGTTCCAGATCATGGCGCAACTGGAGCACGCCACGCCCTATACGGCACGCATCTATATCCGCCAAGCGAACCGGGCGAAGGGGGCCGACGACGCCCAGACCCTCATCGACAACCGCAACCGACGGCGAATGGCCCGAAAAGCCCCGTGAACGATGCCGGAACAGAAAGTGTAACGAGGACTGTAACCGGGCTGTAACAGGGCGGGAAGATCACCGCCCCGGCCGGGGTATGTCATTGGAAGAAATGGCGCACCCGAAGAGATTCGAACTCCTGACCCCCAGATTCGTAGTCTGGTGCTCTATCCAGCTGAGCTACGGGTGCGCGCGGCCGCGAACGGCGAGGGCGGTCATCTAACGGTTCGGGCGCGGCAAGGCAAGCCGTGCGCGAACGGATTTCCGCCCGCTCACCAGTCGGTGGGCATGGGCCGATCCTCGGCCGAGCCCGCCCATGTGATGGAGGAGATCCACCAGCGCTTGCCGTCGTTGAACAGGGTGACCGAGTTGACGCCGCTCTGAACCACCGGACCGCCCTCGACCTCCAGCGTCTCATAGGCGCTGAGCACCTGGGTCAGCGGACCCCATTGCTGCACCTTGCGGCCGACCTCCCGCTCGAAGAACGGGTTCTCCATGAAATAGGCGCCGGAGTTGCGGGCGTAGTCGTCGGTGGTGCCGAGCCGCAGCCGCGCGACGCCGTCGCGGACCGGGCCCGAGCCGCCCATGATCGCGCCGGGCAGGAACAGGCCGCGGAACCGGTCCCAGTCGCGCGGGCCGGCCGGGCCCGAGATGACGTCGTAAAGGGCGGCCATGATGCCGTCGAGCGTCTCCACGTCGGCCGGATTCGGCACGTGGGCGGGCGTCGCGGCGGGAGGGGGCGCGTCCTGCGACAGGGCGGGCGTGGCGGCGAAGGCGAGGACGAGGGCGGCGGCGAGGGGGCGGATCATGGCGGACTCCCTGACAGGTCTGGCGCGCATGAGGCACGGCGCGCGGGCTTGGCGCAAGCGCCCCCCTCCCCTAGGTGTCGTGGGATGACCTCGAGCTTTTCCCGACGCGCCCTGATCGCCCTTGGCGCGGCCGCGCTCACGACCGTCGGCGGCTGCGGCGCCGCGCCGACGACGGTGCCCGCGGCTCCGGCGATTCCAGCCCCGCCACCAGCGCGCGGACCCTTCGTCTCGGCGGCCAATCCGCTGGCGGTCGAGGCGGGCATGAAGGTGTTGCGCGAGGGCGGCACGGCGGTCGACGCCGCGGTGGCGGTGCAGGCGGTTCTGGGTCTGGTGGAGCCGCAGTCCTCGGGCCTCGGGGGCGGCGCCTTCATGATGCACTACGACGCAGCGACCGGAGACATCACCAGTTTCGACGGACGCGAGACGGCACCGGCGGCGGCGACGCCGGAGCTGTTCTACGAGAACGGCCGGCCGCTGGGTTTCCGCGACGCCGTGCTGTCGGGGCGGTCGACGGGCGTGCCGGGCGCGGTGGCCATGCTGGGCATGGCGCACGGCAAGCACGGGCGTCTGGCGTGGAGCGCCCTGTTCGGCGACGCCGAGCGACTGGCCCGCGACGGCTTCGTCGTCTCGCCCCGGCTGGCGGGCTTCGCCGCCTCGCGCAGCGGACAGGGCGGGACGCCGTGGGCCGAGGCCTATTTCACCAAGGCCGATGGCACCCGCGTGGTCGCCGGCGACGTGCTGAGGAACCCGGCCTATGCGCGGACCGTGGCCGAGCTGGCCGCAGGCGGGCCGGATGCCCTGTACGAGGGCCGGATCGCGACCGAGATCCTGGATGCCGTCGGGGCCCAGCCCCGCCCCGGATCGCTGACCGCGGCGGATCTCGCGGCCTACGAGGCCAGGGAGCGCGGTGCCCTGTGCCGGCCCTATCGCCTGTACCTGGTGTGCGTGCCGCCGCCGCCCTCGTCGGGCGTGGCCATCCTGCAGTTCCTCGGCATGGCCGAGACGGTCCCGGCCATTCTGGAGGGACCCGACAGCGTCGAGGCCTGGGTGACCTTCGCCCAGCTGCAGCGCGTCATGTACGCCGACCGGGACCGCTATGTGGGCGACCCCGCCTTCACCGGGGTGCCGGTCCAGGGAATGCTGGACGAGGGCTATGTCGCCGAACGGGCGGAGCTGGCCCTGACCCTGACCGGTGCGGCCGAGGCCGGACGGCCACCCGGCGGCGTGATCCGCGGCTTCGACGCCACGCAGGAGCCTTCGGGCACCAGCCACTTCGTCGTGGTCGACGCCGAGGGCGACGTGGTCAGCATGACGACCACGGTCGAGAGCGTATTCGGCTCCGGCCGGATGGCGGCCGGCTTCTTCCTCAACAACCAGCTGACCGACTTCTCGTTCGAGCCGCTCCGTGCCGACGGCCAGCCGGCGGCCAATGCGGTGGCACCCGGCAAGCGTCCGCGCAGTTCGATGTCGCCGATCATCGTGCTGGACATGGAGGGCCGTTTCGTCGCGGCGCTGGGCTCGCCGGGCGGGACGTCGATCCTCGCCTACAACGCCAAGGCGCTGGTGGCGGTGCTGGACTGGGGGCTGCCGATGCAGGACGCCTTCGACCTGCCCAATCTGGTGGCGCGCGGAAACGGGTTCGGTGCCGACGCGGAGCGGTTCTCGCCGGGTCTGCGGGCGGCGCTGGGCGAGCGGGGGATCGTCATCCGGCCGAACAGCAGCGAGAACTCCGGGCTGCACGGCGCGATCTGGCGGCGCGGTCAGGGCGGAAGCTGGGGCTGGGACGGCGGCGCCGACGACCGGCGCGAGGGCGTGGTGGCCTACTAGCGGCCTACCACTCCGGCTTGATTGACAGCTGGAAGGCGAAAAGGCCCTCGCTGACGTCGGTATCGACGCCTTCGCCGAGGCGGATGCCCTCAACCTCGACCTCGCGATAGACGAGGCCGACCGACCCGTGAACCGGTCCCTGCCGCATGGCGACGCCCAGCGAGGCGTCGCCGATGAAGGCACCGGAGTCGTGGCTGACGCCCGAGCGGGCGAACTCGCCGTCGCGGGTCCGGGCGAAATTGTAGCCGAGCGCGCGTCCGGAACCGGCGGCGTAGACGTACCAGCGCGGGCGGTCCCCAAAGGCTTGGGATCCGTCGGGCACCATCCGATCCAGGTCGTTGCCGATCTTCAGCGTGGCACCCGCCTCGGCCGATCCGCCGCGGGATCCGACGCCGATGCCGGCGTGCGGAGTCAGCGACACTTCCAGGCCCGACTCCGTCCGCGCGATCGCGGTGGGCCAGCCTCGCGTGTAGGTCAGGTCGAAGGCGTCGGCGTCCAGCCTTGCTGCGTCCAGCGGTCCGGGCGGCAGGGGCGACCCGTCGAGGCGCTGCATCTGTCCGGAGCGGGTCAGACGGAAGCGGTCGTTCGCGCCTTCGCTCTCGACCCAGACGTCACGCTCCACGGCGACCCAGGGCGAGTCCGGCGGGGCCAGCACGCGCGTCGCGGCAGGGCCGGGGTCGGCGAAACCTGCGCCCGAGGCCAGCGAGGCCGCGGGCATACGGTTCAGACGCGACGTCGCGTCCGTCCCGTCGCCCCAAGTCTGGCGGATGGAGGTCTGGGCCGTGGCAGCGCCGGCGACGAGGCACAGCGCGGCCGTGATCGCGCTCCCCGTGATTCGGCTGATGGCCATGGTCCAACGCATCCCGGTCCCCTCAAACCGTCGGTCAGGCTCTCAGCATGCCCCAAGCGAGCGGGGTGCGCCACCGACGATTTCGTCACGAAAACGACGCCTTGCGGCCCGGGTTCCGAATCCGTCGGTATGCGGACGCGTCACTGGCAGGCGAGGCACTCGTCGTAGTCGGTGCGGGCGGCCGAGAAAAGGTCGGGCTGGTTCGGGTCGACCTCGGCCTCGGCCTTGTCCTCGGCACCGGCGAAGGCGGCCCGCTGGACCGACTTGGAACGCAGGTAGTACAGCGATTTGACGCCGGTCTCCCACGCCTTCCAGTGCAGCATGTGCAGGTCCCACTTGTTCACGTCGCCGGGGATGAAGAGGTTCAGCGACTGGGCCTGGCAGATCTCCGGGGCGCGGTCCGAGGCCAGGTCGACCAGCCAGCGCTGGTCCAGCTCGAAGGCGGTCTTGAAGATCGATTTCTCGTCGTCGTTCAGGCCCTCGAGGTGCTGGACCGAGCCTTCGTGCTCAAGGATCGAGGACCAGACGGCGTCGGTGTTGAGCCCTTTGCCGTCCAGCAGCGCCTCCAGATACGGGTTCTTGACCGCGAAGGAGCCCGACAGGGTCTTGTGGGTGTAGATGTTGGCCGGGATCGGCTCGATGCCGGCCGAGGTGCCGCCGCAGATGATCGAGATCGAGGCGGTCGGGGCGATGGCCAGCTTGTGGCTGAACCGCTCCATGACGCCGCGCTCACGGGCGTCCTCGCAGGGGCCCTTCTCCTCGGCGAGGACGCGGCTGGCCTTGTCGGCCTCGCGACGCAGGTGCTTGAACAGGCGCATGTTCCACGACTTGGCCATGGCCGACTCGAAGGCCACGCCCTGCGACTGCAGGAAGGAGTGGAAGCCCATCAGGCCCAGACCCACCGAACGCTCGCGCATGGCGGAATAGACGGCCGCCTTCATGGCCGGAGGGGCGCGGCGGATGAAGTCTTCCAGCACGTTGTCCAGGAACCGCATCAGGTCCTCGACGAACATGGGCTCCTCGCGCCATTCGAGGAATTTCTCCGCGTTCACCGAAGACAGGCAGCAGACGGCGGTGCGGTCGATGCCAAGGTGGTCGCGACCGGTGTGCAGCATGATCTCGGCGCACAGGTTCGACTGCTTCACCGACAGCCCCAGCTCCTTCTGGTGGGCCGGCATCTGGCGGTTCACCGTATCGGAGAAGATCAGATAGGGCTCGCCGGTCTGCAGGCGGATCTCGAGGATCTTCTGCCACAGGCTGCGGGCGTCGACGGTCTTCATCACCGCCTGGTTCTTGGGCGACAGCAGGTCGAAGGTCTTGCCGTCGCGCACCGCCTCCATGAAGGCGTCGGTGATGTTGATGCCGTGGTGCAGGTTCAGTGACTTGCGGTTGAAGTCGCCCGAGGGCTTGCGGATCTCGAGGAACTCCTCGATCTCCGGGTGGTGCACGTCCAGATAGACGGCGGCCGAGCCGCGGCGCAGCGAGCCCTGCGAGATCGCCAGGGTCAGCGAGTCCATCACGCGGATGAAAGGGATGATGCCCGAGGTCTGGCCCGCACCCTTGACCTTCTCGCCGATCGAGCGGACGCCGCCCCAGTAGGTGCCGATGCCGCCGCCGTTGGACGCCAGGGCCACGTTCTCGTTCCAGACGTTCTGGATGCCGTCGAGGCTGTCGCCGACCGCATTCAGGAAACAGCTGATCGGCAGGCCGCGGTCGGCGCCGCCGTTCGACAGGACCGGCGTGGCCGGCATGAACCACAGCTTCGACATGTAGTCATAGACGCGCTGGGCGTGGTCGGCGTCGTCGGAATAGGCCGTGGCCACGCGGGCGAACATGTCCTGATAGGACTCGCCGGCCAGCAGGTAGCGGTCCTCCAGCGTCTTCTTGCCGAACTCCGTCAGCAGGTCGTCACGCGACCGGTCCAGCTGGAGCGAGCGCACCACGGACAGCTGGGGTCGGGGCGTGGTCTCGCTCCCGGCGACCGCCTGGAAATCCGTCGTCTTCACTGCTTCGCCGCCAGCCATAATCCGCCCCGAACTGATTGAAATCGCCGTATGCCACCCGCGTCCCGACCACATCATGTAGTGGCCGAAGCGCTTCCCGAACCCACATATGGGGCGCAGATGGTGAACGGGGCGTCAACGGGGTTGACGATCACTTTCTGGGCGAATCGTCTTCGCGGCGGGGGATGAGCCTGTGGACGGCCCGCGACGGGGGCATGACGACCCCGATCACGAACCCGTGATCGGGAACGGGGTGCAAGCGTGACCGTTCCCCCGGGCCATGACCGAAATCCAGATCGCCACCTTCCTGCGCCGCGCCCTGCGCGTGGCCCGCGCCGAGATTGCTGCCCTGGCAGCCCTTCTGGTCGTGACCCTTGGGGTCATGACCTTCATCGAGGTGGCGGACGACGCGACCGAGGCGGATGGCCAGGCGTTCGACATGGCGGTCCTGACATGGCTGCAGCCTGCGCCCGGCGACGCGCGCGGGCCGTGGTGGGTCGAGGAGGCAGCGGCGGATCTGACGTCGCTGGGCGGTATCTCGGTGCTGGCGCTGTTCGCGGTCATCGCCGTGATCTTTCTGGTCATGCAGAGGAAGCGGCTGTCGGCGCTGCTGCTGGTGCTGGGGCTGGCCGGCGGCGTGGCACTGAGCGAAGGCCTGAAGGCGGTGTTCGAGCGGGCCCGCCCCCCGGCCGCCTATCAGGCGGTCGAGACGATTAACGCCAGCTTCCCGTCCGGCCACGCCCTGCTGTCGACGGTGTTCTATCTGACGCTGGGGGTGATGCTGACGCGCGCCTTCGCGCGGCGGCGGTTCAAGGCCTTCGCCCTCGGCTGCGGGGTGGCCCTGGCGCTGATCATCGGGCTTACGCGCGTCTATCTGGGGGCGCACTGGGCCTCGGACGTCATCGCCGGCTGGTGCGCCGGCGCGGCCTGGGCGATGGCCCTGTGGCTGGTCAGCTATGCGGTGGAGCGGCGGCAGGCGGCGCGGCTGTCGGGCTTGCATGACGAGCCCTCCCCGCGCTAGGTGGCGCCCGTCATCGGGGAGTAGCCGCCCGCAGCGTCTCATGCGGGGTCCGCGTCAACATGCTTTCCCTCGCCCGGAGGGAATGGCGCGGGAGAGCATTCTTGTTGGCCTATCGCATCGCGCGCGGCGCGATGCTGCTTGAGGCCGGTTCGGCGCCCTCATGCAGCGAGCCTCCGCGAGGCGCGCGTTAGGGCACAAGGATGCTCCAGCAAGACCGCTGGCTTCGCAGGGCGCTTCCACGCGGGGGCCCGGCTGCGAACGCCACAGGTCCGCCCGTCGAGGCCCCCGCGCAAAAGGTGACGTCCCTTGGACGCGTTTCTGGTTTCCACCGGCCTGGTGGCGGTCGCCGAGATCGGCGACAAGACGATGCTGCTGGCCATCGTGCTGGCCGCGGCCTGGCGCCGGCCCGCGCCGATCATTCTCGGCATCTTCGCCGCCACCATCCTGAACCACGCCTTCGCCGCCGCGGCCGGCACGGTGCTGGCCCGGTTCATGGACGGCGATCATCTGAAATGGATCGTCGGCCTGGCCTTCCTGGGCTTCGGTGCCTGGGCGCTGATCCCGGACCGGCTGGACGAGCGGACGGACGCGGACGAGAAGACCTTCGCCGGCGTCTTCCTGACCACCGCCGCCGCCTTCTTCGTGCTGGAGATCGGCGACAAGACGCAGATCGCCACCGCCCTGCTGGCCGCGCGCTTCGACGCGCCGGGCTGGGTGCTGCTGGGCTCGACGCTGGGCATGATGATCGCCAACGTGCCCGCCGTCCTGCTGGGCGAGGCGCTGGCGAAGCGGCTGCCGCTGAAGTGGATCCGGCTGGCCGCCGCCCTGGGCTTCATCGCCACGGGCGGGTGGATGCTGCTGGCGGGGTGATCGCGCCTTGCCGTCGTTTGAACCGCAGGGCTAACGTCGCCACATGCTGGCTCGGTCCCTGTTGCTTTCGATCGGCGCGGCGTCCGTACTGGGCGTCGGCGCGGTTTTGGCCTGCAGCGGCCCGCGACCTGAAAGCGCCGTCGCCCAATTGGAGCGAACCGACGTCATGTTCATCGGCGTCGCTGAAGAGACGATCAGCCTATCCGAGTTCAGAGGTGCCACACGCTTCGTCGTCAGCCGGACGCTGAAGGGCGACGCCCTAGAAACTCGATGGATCGAGCACTCCGTGGCTGCGCCCAGCATCTGCGGCAGGCATTTCGAACGCGGTGAGTCGCATACCGTCCTGGCCCGCGTTCAGGACGGCCGCCTGTCGTCGGCCGGGTGCTTCGACTCCGTCCACTTTGAGCTCGCCGACTACGAACGCGCGCTGGGCCTGCGCTAGACCTCGAACACCCGGTACGGCACGTCCCCCAAGGTCCGCAGCACCGGCAGGGCGACGTTGTAGACGGGCACGCCCTTGTTCGTGCGGCCCTCGGGCGCGCCGCGGTGGGCGTGGCCGTGCACGACGAGGCTGACGTTGTCGTAGCGGTCTACCGTCTCGCCCAGCCGCGAGGAGCCGAGGAAGGCATGGATCTCGGGCGGCTCGCCGACGACGGTGTCGACCACCGGCGCATAGTGCAGCACGACCACGGAGCGCTCGGTCCTCAGCATACGGATCGAATTCTCGATCACGCTGGCGTCATCCACGGCCTCCTGCACGAAGCGCTTGATCTGGGGCTCGCCGAAGGAGCTGAGCATGTAGCGGCCGAAGCCGCCGACGAAGCCCTTGCCGCCGGCGAAGCCGACGCCGTCGATCTCATAGGCCTGGCCGTCCAGCACCTTGACCCCGGCCTCGCACAGCATGTCGCGCACATGCTCCGGCTGGCCGCATTCGAACTCGTGATTGCCCAGCACCGCCACGATCGGGATGCGGCAGGCCTTGATGTCCTCCAGCAGGATCTCGACCTCGCGGGTCTTGCCGAAATTGGTCAGGTCGCCGGCCAGGCACAGGACGTCGGCGTCCTCGTGCACCCGGTCGAACAGGTCGCGGTGCGGCCGGTCGTGATTTTCGCCGACGTGCAGGTCGCCGACGGCAGCGACGCGCAACTTCTTCGCGGGGCCGGGCTCGAGCCCCGGCTGCAGCGTCTGGGGCGCGGCGTCCTGGTTGGCGGGCGATGGGGTCACGGGATCGGTCATGGTCAGTGCACCGGGTCGTGGCGCTCTTCGAGCCCCTTGCCGACCACGTCGCCGAAGCCCCATTCGGCCACGTCGGAGATGTAGTCGCGCGGGCTGAACAGGCGGCCGCGGCACACCTTCACCCGCGGTGCCGGCAGGTCGACCTGGGCCTGCAGCCGCTCGCTGAGCTCGGTCATCAGCCAGGCCGGCACGCGGTCGCGCTCGGTCGGATAGGCGAAGCGGAAATTCAGCAGGTGCGCCATCAGCACCTCCCAGTACAGGTCCATCTGGTCGAGCAGGCTCTTCCAGTCGATCGCGTCGGACTGTTTCAGGATGACGTGGTTCACGTCGGCACCATCGAAGCGATAGCGGTCCTGGATGAAGACCTTGGACAGGATCAGCGCCGTCGGCGGGGTGATGGTCACACGGTGGCCGTAGACCTCGATGAAGTCGTCGCCGAACCAGCTGTCGTTCACCGCAATGGTGCCGTTCGACATGGCGAAGATGACGTCGAAGAAGTGCTTGTCGTCCTTCCAGACCTTGGCGATCCAACGCTCGTCCTCGACGTCGGTGCGGTATCCGCGGGCCTGGAAGAAGGCGAGGATGCGCGGGTAGTCGCCGGGCTTGCAGAAGACGTCCAGATCCTTGGTCGGCCGCCGGATACCGGTATAGGCCGTCACCGCATAGGTGCCCGACAACAGGAAGGGGATGCCGCTCTCCTTCAGCAGGCGCAGGCTCTCCTCATAGAACTCGACCGCCTCCTCAGGCGGATGAAAACTGGGGTCGAGCACGGTGTCGGACATCGGGGCCTCTGGTGGCGAGGCAATGGGAACGGCCGCGCCCGAACCCCGGTTCCGGCCGGTTCAGGCCGGGTCGGCGTAGTCGCCCTCGAACGGGAAGCGTTTCGCCCAGAGGGTCTGAAGCTGCGGCAGGGCGTCGACGCGGCGCGCGACCTGACCCAGCCGCGGCGCGACCTCGTGGAACCGCCGACGCAGAGGACGCCAGCGGCTGACCACGGCCATATAAAGATCCAGCACCGTCAGGTCGTCGCCCAGCACGAACCGGCCCGGGTCGGTCTGGCTCTCCATCATGCCCCAGCATTCGGCGATCCGCGCCAGGGTGCGCCGATCCATTTCCGCCTGCGCTGTCGGATCGTCGCCCACCAGCCGGTAGGGCACGTCCCGGACCCAGTACAGGGAATAGATCGCGGCCGGGATGAAGGTCATCCAGCGCAGGAACTGGCCCCGGCGCGGGTCGCCCGGCGGCGGCGCCAGCCCCGCCTCCGGATGGCGCTCGGCCAGCCACATCAGGATGGCGGCGCTCTCGGTGATCGTCTCGCCCCCGGGCGTCACCAGCGCCGGAACCTGCCCCATGGGATTGTGCGGGGCCATGCGCGCCCGCTCCGCCTCCGAGGCGTAGGTGACGATCTCCTCGACCCGGAAGGGCACCCCGATCAGGGTCAGCGCCGCCTCGACCGGGACGGAGCCGGAGCCGAGCGCGCCATAGACGACGTAGGTCATGTGAATCCTCCTCCGCGCCAAATTGGCGATTGCGCGTCGGGGACAAGACCCTGACGGCCAGGATCCTGTCGGCCGGTTGCAGGACCATCGGGTTTCGTCAGTGCACCGTGGCGAACGCGTCGGGCAAGCTGCGCGAACCGCCCTCCAGGAAACCGCCGATGTCCCTTCGCCACGTCCTCACCTCGCTGACGGTCGCCGCCTTGGGGACAGCCTGTCTTGCAGCCGGCCCCGCCATGGCCCAGACGCCCGATCACGCGGCGTGCGGGGCCATCTTTGGTCGGGGCTATACCGCCGATCAGCAGGTCGCCGCCTGCACGCGACTGATAGACGGTGGCCGGCTGCAACCCGACGATCTGGCGCAGGCCTATCAGCTTCGCGGCAAGGCCCGGGCCATGTCCGGCGACAATCTGGGCGCTCTCCCGGACTATTCGGAAGCGATACGTCTGCGGCCGGTCTATCCGGAGGCATTCTACAACCGGGGTACGGCGCTGAATGAACTGCGGCGCTACGACGAGGCGGTCGCCGACTTCACGCGCGCCATCGCGCAGCGGCCCGGCTACGCCAACGCCCATCTCAACCGGGGCAATGCCCACATTCACTCGGGCCGGCTGCCTGAGGCCATCGCCGACTACGACGCCGCGATCCGCCTCGATCCCACCATGAGGGAAGCCTGGAACAATCGCGGCGTCGCCCACCGCCGGCTTGGCAACGTCTCCGAGGCGGACCGCGATCAGGCCGAGGCGCGACGACTGGCCCAGTCCCGATAGGTTGGCCGATCCGGGGCGGGGGGGGTGTTCCATCCCCCGCCCGACCCACAGGAAAGCGGGGGTGCGACACCATATCTAGCGGTTTGGGAAAAAGTGATCGCAACATAGCCGCAATTCGGCTTGGCGCCGCGCCGGTTCGCCCGCATGGTGAACGCCTGTTCCGCCTCCAGAATCGCCGAGTCCCCGAATGAACGCGCACGTCCCGTCCTCGTCGCTCAAGGTCCCCGGCCTGCTGACCCCGTCGGCCGCCTACAAGCCGTTCCGCTATCCGTGGGCGTTCGACATGTGGAAGAAGCAGCAGCAGGTCCACTGGATGCCCGAAGAGGTGCCGCTGGGCGAGGACTGCAAGGACTGGGCGGCCAATCTGAACGACGGCGAGCGCAATCTGCTGACGCAGATTTTCCGCTTCTTCACCCAGGCCGACATCGAGGTCCAGGACAACTACATGGAACGCTACGGTCGGGTGTTCAAACCGACCGAGGTCAAGATGATGCTGGCGAGCTTCGCCAACATGGAGACCATCCACATCGCGGCCTACGCCCTGCTGCTCGAGACCATCGGCATGCCCGAGGCCGAGTTCGGCGCCTTCATGGAATACGAGGCCATGCGGGACAAGCACGACTACATGGGCCAGTTCGGGGTGGAGACCGAGGCGGACATCGCCCGCACCCTGGCCATGTTCGGCGGCTTCGCCGAGGGGCTGCAGCTGTTCGCTTCGTTCGCGATGCTGATGAACTTCCCCCGCCAGAACAAGATGAAGGGCATGGGCCAGATCGTCAGCTGGTCGGTGCGCGACGAGAGCCTGCACTGCGAGGGCATCATCAAGCTGTACCATGCCTTCAACAAGGAGACGGGCGCGGTGACGAAGGCGGTGGCCGAGGACATCGTCGAGTGCTGCCGCACGGTGGTGGACATGGAGGACAAGTTCATCGACCTGGCCTTCGAACAGGGGCCGGTGAACGGCATGGTCCCCCAGGACATCAAGGACTACATCCGCTTCATCGCCGACTGGCGCCTGCGCCAGCTGCAGCTGCCGGAACTGTACGGCGGCTCGCGCGAGAACCCCCTGCCGTGGCTGCAGTCGCTGCTGAGCGGGGTCGAACACGCCAACTTCTTCGAGGCCCGGGCGACGGAATACTCCAAGGCCGCGACGCAAGGGTCGTGGCACGGCGCCGAGGGCGTCTGGGACAGTTTCGACGCCCTGATGAAGAAGCGGAAGCAAGAGCCGGCGGAGGGCTGAGTCAGCTGACCACCAACCCGGAAGCTCACGGAGAAGACGGCGCGTCTCCTGCTGTTGATGGCGGAGGGGAACAGCCCTCCGCCTTGTCCAGGCTGGCCGGGGGCACCCAGACCGCTCGTCAGAAAGCCGTCCGGTGGGCCGCGTTCATCGTGATCGGATGCGCAGTCGCCGGCGTACTGATCTCATATCTGGGCGCTCGATACTCGCCGACGAACGAAATTCGCATCTGGCTCGCGGTCGGCGGAATGGCCTTTTCCACGTCCGTGTTCGTCTGGGGCCGATACGTCTTTTCCGTTGCGCGTCGGTTGACGCCGAACGGGGATTGAGCGGCCGCATCCCCTCCCGGTCCGTAGCTGAGGATCAAGCCTCCGTCGCGGCGAACGAAGGTGTTCCTTCGGTCCCGTGACTTCCTCACTGCCCCCTGTTTGTGGGGAGGAGATCAACTCACGTCCCCGGCTGGACGTAGGGGATCCGGGCGAAGAAGGCGCGTTCGTCGCCGCGGGGGTCGTCCTGCATGCGCGGCGGCAGGTCGAGGATCAGCGTCTCGCGTCGTTCCAGAGAATACGGCGTCCACGTCGGCAGGCCGGGTCCGTCGGGCGAGCCCGTGCGGGCGTGGCGGATCAGCAGGTCGCTCATCAGGTCGGCCATGGCCTGCGCCTGCGGCCCGATCGCGCCCGAGCCGGGCGCCGACAGGGTGTCGAACATCAGGGGGATGTCGCTGGTGTGGTACGCGCCGGTGCGCCCGGACGGCATCCGCGCCGGCCAGTCCAGCTGATAGACCCGGGCGGGTGCCCCCTGCGCCGCGCGCGCCTCGGCCTCGATCACCGCGGCGCGCCAGCTGCGACCCGCCGTGGTGGCGCGGATCAGGACCTCGTCGGGAGTCAGCGTGGGATGGTTTTCGCGGTACCAGGCCACCACGGCCTCGGGCGCGACGTCGATCCGCATCTGGGCCGGCGTCAGGCGCGACGGCAGGACGTCCCACGTCAGGCCCTGATTGGCCGGGTCGGCGCCGAGAAAGGCCAGCGTCTCCTCGCGCGTGTTGCCGATGATCATCGGAATGTGCGCCGACTGGGCCGGCGCGTCGGGCCAGAACGGGTGGCGCGGCAGGCTGAGCCCGTCCATGACCGGCCCGAAATAGAGCGCGCCGCCGAGGATGGGGTCGGCGGCCCCCGCCGCCTCGATCAGGCGTTCGACCGGCAGGGTCCGCGCCTCGGCCGCGCGCTCGGGCGTCAGGCCCAGGGCGTCGAGCCAGACTTCGGCGCGGCGGGTGGCGTTCAGCGGGCCGGACGCCGTCACCTGCTGGCCGCTCATGGTCAGCACCCGATGGAACAGGCCGGCCGCCGCGGGCGTGGCCATCAGAGTAGCGATCTTGGCCCCGCCGCCCGACTGGCCGAAGACGGTGACGCGGTCCGGGTCGCCGCCGAAGCGCGCCGCGTGCGCCCGCACCCACTCCAGCGCCAGGATCAGATCCAGCTGGCCCAGATTTCCCGTGTGCCGGAAGCCGGGCGCCAGCCGGTCCAGATAGGCATAGCCCAGAGGGCCAAGCCGATGGTTCAGCGTGATCACGACGACGTCGCCGCGGGCCGCCAGCCGGGTTCCGTCCGTGAGCGGACTGGACCCAGAGCCGGTCGCATAGGCCCCGCCGTGGACATAGACCAGAACCGGGCGGCGGGCGGCGTCGACGCCGGGCGTCCAGACGTTCAGGCGCAGGCAGTCCTCGGACTGATCCGGCTCGGATCCGCGCTGCGGGCTGGCCGGGCCATATCGGTCAGCCGTGAAGGGGGCGCGCCACGCGGGCGGCGCGGTCGGGGGTTCGAACCGGGTCGCGGCACCGTAGGAAATGCCGAGGAAGCTGGCGATGCCGTCGCGGACGACGCCTCGAACCGGCCCGTGGGCGGTGCGGACCTGCGGATCGTCGGACCCGGACCGGGCGACGCCGGCCCACGGCAGGGCGGCGGCGGCCAGCCCCAGGCCCCGGCGGGTCAGATACCCGCGTACCACTCGTAGCCCCGGTCTTCCCAATAGCCGCCCTTGCCCTTGCCGATGTGGGCAAAGCTTTCGACCGCCTCTATCCGCTTGATGTATTTGGCCATCTTGTAGCCCAGCTGGCGCTCGGCCCGTAGGCGGATGGGCGCGCCGTGCTTGATGGGCAGGGGCTGGTCGTTCATCTCGTAGGCCAGCAGGGTCTGGGCGTGGAAGGCGTCCACAAGGTCGATGGAGGTGTAGTAGCGCTCGCCGTCCTCGCGCTGATCCAGGGCGTCGAAGCAGTAGAACATGATGTATTTCGCGTTCGGCTTCAGCCCGGCCTCGTTGAGGATCGCCGAGAGGCGGGCACCCTTCCATTTGCCGATCGAGGTCCAGCCCTCGACGCAGTCGTGCTTGGTGATCTGGGTCCGGGAGGGCCGACGCTTGATGTCCTGCATCGACAGCGACAGCGGCCGGTCCACCAGTCCGTCGACGATCAGCCGGTAGTCGCGGAAACCGTTGGCGCGCAGGGCCCGGTATTCGCGGTCGGCCGGGTCGAGCGAGCCATTGGCCTTGAAGTCCTTCGAGATCTCCCGCTCGGTGTACTCGGGTGCCAGGGCCGTGCGCGGGATCACCGCGCGCTGGACGCCGCGGGTCAGGCCCTCGGCCTTCTTCACCGTGCAGGTGGCGGCCGGGTTGCGCACGAGGGCGTCGCATCCCGACAGGGCCGCGGCCCCGCCGAGGATCAGCAGGCGGCGATCAGGCCGGATCATCGGGCGTCTCTCCGGGTTCGGTGCGGATCACGTACCAGCCGGTGACCATGGCTCGCAGATTGTTGAGCGGCCCGGACAGGAAGACCAGCAGCACGTGCACGACGGTGAAGGCGACCAGTCCCATGGCCGCGAGAAAATGCAGGGTCCGCGCCGACTGGCGGCCGCCGAACAGCTGCAGCAGCTCGGGCAGGACAGCGTTCATGCCGGGCGACATGGCCAGACCGGTCCCCAGCATAAGGGGCAGCAGCAGGAACAGCACGACCAGATAGGTCAGCTTCTGGATGACGTTGTAGGTGCGCGCCGCCTCGCCTTCCGGGAACTTCAGCCGGGCGTGTTCGACGATGCTCTCCGGGATGTGCCGCAGCTCCTCGGCCGAGGGCTCCATCAGCCGCCGGACCCGCCCGGAGATCAGGGACCACGCCAGGTAGATCAGGCCGTTGATGACGAAGATCCAGGCGAGGAAGAAATGCCAATTCCGCCCGATCGCCAGATCGCGCCAGCTGGGCAGGGTCATCCAGCCCGGGATGTTCGGAAAGCTGAGCCAAGGGTCGTCGAAGGTCGACGCCAGACCCCAGTAGAGGTGCGGATGGGCCCGCAGGATCTGCAGCCCCGTCATGAGCAGCAGCACCAGGCAGACGACGTTGACCCAGTGCGTCAGCCGCACAGGCAGGGGATGCCGCCAGATGGCAATGCGGCCGTCGGTCAGGGGGCGGTCGGGCCGGGTCATGTCGGGCAGCATGACAGGGCAATACGACGCCGCCTAGCGGCTGGTTACAGCACCACGACCGGCCTCAGAGCAGACCCTGGATCGCCTCGCGGGCGGCATCGCCCAGATCCGGGCGCTTGAGCGCGAGCGCCACATTGGCGCGCAGCAGGCCGATCTTGTCGCCGCAGTCGTGGGTGATCCCGTCGTACTTCACCGCGGTGAAGCTCTGGTCGCGCATCAGCCGGGCCATGCCGTCGGTCAGCTGGATCTCGCCGCCGGCACCACGCTCCTGGGTGGCGAGTATGTCGAAGATCTCGGGCTGGAGGATGTAGCGGCCGGATATCGACAGGGTCGACGGGGCCTCGCCGCGCGGCGGCTTCTCGACCATGCCCTTCATGCGGATGCGCACGCCCGACGCGTCGCCGTCGGGGTCGATGATGCCGTATTTGTGGGTCTCGGTCTCCGGCACCTGCTCGACGCCGATGACGTTGCCGCCGACCTCGGCATAGACGTCGGCCAACTGCTTCAGGGCGCCCGGCTGCGAGTCCACGATCACGTCCGGCAGGATGACGGCGAACGGCTCGTCGCCGATGATGTCGCGTGCGCACCAGACGGCGTGCCCCAGCCCCTTGGGCTGCATCTGGCGGGTGAAGCTCATCTCGCCGGCCTCGGCCAGTTCGGCGTTCATCATGGCCAGGACGTCCATCTTGCCCTTGGCCTCAAGCTGGGCCTCCAGCTCGATCTGGTGATCGAAATAGTCCTCGATCGCCTGCTTGGCGCGGCCCGTGACGAAGACGATGTGCTCGATCCCGGCCTCGCGCGCCTCCTCGACGATGTAGGACAGGATCGGCCGGTCGACGACGTTGAGCAGTTCCTTGGGCGTCGTCTTGGTGCCGGGCAGGACGCGGGTTCCCAGACCGGCGACGGGAAGCACGGCCTTGCGCAGACGACGGGGAGCGGAGGTCATGGCGAATCCTGATCGGTGAAGGTCGGGCACCCTAACGCATCAGGGCGCGGAGGCGATCACTCCACCGTCACCGACTTGGCCAGATTGCGCGGCTGGTCGACGTCGGTGCCCTTCTGGACCGCCGTGTAATAGGCCAGCAACTGGATCGCCACGGCGTGAACCAGCGGCGCGATCAGCGAATGACAGGCCGGGGCGTCGACCCGACGGATGCCGGCGCCGTGCGGATCCGGGGCCTCGGCCGGGGCGATCATGATGACCGGACCGCCGCGCGCGGCGACCTCCTGCAGGTTGGACGCGGTCTTCTCGTAGACGTCGTCCAGCGGGGCCAGGGCCACGGTGGGCGTGAACTCGTCGATCAGGGCGATCGGTCCATGCTTCAGCTCGCCGGCGGCATAGCCCTCGGCGTGGATGTAGCTGATCTCCTTCAGCTTCAGCGCGCCTTCCATGGCCAGCGGGAACATCGGGCCGCGGCCGAGGAACAGGACGTCCGTGGCCTTGGCCAGGTCGTGGGCGACCTCGCGCAGGGCCTCGTCCATCTGCATGGCTTCGGCGATCAGGCGCGGGGATTCGAACAGGGCCTGGATCAGTTCGGCCTCCTCGGCCGCGTCGATCCGGCCGCGCTGCACGCCCGCCGCCACGGCCAGCGCCAGCAAGGCCGCGACCTGGGCGGTGAAGGCCTTGGTCGAGGCCACGCCGATCTCCGGCCCCGCATGGGTCGGCCACAGCACCGCGGCCTCGCGCGCCATGGAGGAGGAGTGGACGTTCACCAGCGCGGCCGTCTTCAGCCCCTGGGCCTTGCACCAGGTCAGCGACGCCAGGGTGTCGGCGGTCTCGCCCGACTGGCTGACAGCGACGGCCAGCGTGCCCTGCGTCACCGCCGGGCGGCGATAGCGGAACTCCGAGGCGATCTCGACGTCGCACGGCAGGCCGGCCAGCCGCTCGAAGGCATAGCGGCCGATCTGCGCGGCGTAGAAGGCGGTACCGCAGGCGACGACCTGGATGCGGTCGACGGCGGCAAAGTCGACGGCGGTGGGCTTGGCCTTGCCGTTCACGAAGTCGAGGTACTCGGACAGGGTGCGCTGGACGCTGTCGGGCTGCTCGTGGATCTCCTTGAGCATGAAGTGGCGGTACTCGCCCTTCTCGACCATGGCGGACGAGCCCGAGACCTGCACCACAGGGCGTTCCACCGACGCGCCGGAAACGTCGAACATGCGCGCGCCAGACCGGTCCAGCGCGACGTAGTCGCCTTCCTCCAGATAGCTGATGGAGGTGGTGAACGGGCCCACGGCCAGGGCGTCGGAGCCCAGGTACATCTCGCCCTCGCCCCAGCCGACCACCAGCGGGCTGCCGCGCCGCGCGCCCAGGATCAGGCCGTCCTCCCCGTCGATCAGCACGGCCAGAGCATAGGCACCGGTCAGCCGGTCCAGCACGGATTTGAAGGCGACCAGCGGATCGTTGGTCGTCGCCAGTTCCGCGTCCAGCAGGTGGGCAACCACCTCGGTGTCGGTCTGGCTTTCGAACGTCCGTCCGTGGGCGGCCAGTTCGACCTTCAGCTCGGCGAAATTCTCGATGATGCCGTTATGAACCAGCGTGACGCGTCCAGCCTTGTGAGGATGGGCGTTCTCGGTCGTCGGGGCACCGTGGGTGGCCCAGCGCGTGTGGCCGATGCCGACGGTGGCTTCCAGCGGGTCGGCCGCCAGCACCGCCTCAAGCTCGCGGATCTTGCCCTTGGCGCGGCGGCGCTCGACGCGGCCGTCGACCACGGCGGCGACGCCGGCGGAATCATACCCCCGGTATTCCAGCCGTTTCAGGCTGTCGATCAGCCTGGGAGTCGCCGGGCCGGTGCCCGTCACGCCGATGATGCCGCACATGGAAGGTCGCCTCAGTGTCCGGCCGCAATGGCCTGTCTTTGCGCCGCCGCGCGTTGGGGCCATAAGCCTTCACAAAGCGGAAGCGTCTCGCCGATAGGGGATGCGTGGACGCGTGACGACTGAAAAGTCATTACGCAAGGTTTCTCGGCCCCGAAGGCCGACAGGAGGAAGCCCTTGGGCGACAGGCGATATTTCGGGACCGACGGCATCCGCGGCCGGGCCAACAGCCACCCGATGACGCCGGAGGTGGCGCTGCGCGTCGGCCTCGCGGCCGGGCGTCTGTTCATGTCCTCCGACGACCGGCGGCATCTGGTGGTGATCGGCAAGGACACCCGGCTGTCCGGCTACATGATCGAGCCGGCGCTGGTGGCGGGATTCACCTCCGCGGGCATGGATGTGCGGTTGTTCGGCCCGCTGCCGACGCCGGGCGTCGCCATGATGACCCGCTCGATGCGCGCCGACATCGGCGTGATGATCTCGGCCAGCCACAACAGCTATGCCGACAACGGCATCAAGCTGTTCGGCCCGGACGGCTACAAGCTGTCGGACGAGGTCGAACTGAAGATCGAGTCGATGATGGACGCGGCGCTGGGCGAGGGCCTGGCCCCTCCCGACAAGCTGGGTCGGGTCAAGCGCATCGACGACGCCCAGGCCCGCTACGTCGAGATCGCCAAGGCCAGCTTCCCCAAGACCCTGAACCTCAGTGGACTGAGGATCGTCATCGATTGCGCCAACGGCGCCGCCTACAACGTGGCACCAACGGCCCTGTACGAACTGGGCGCGGAGGTTTTTCCGATCGGCGTCGACCCCAACGGCCTGAACATCAATGCCGAGTGCGGATCTACCCACCCCGATCTGCTGGCCGAGACCGTCCGCCTGCACCGGGCCGACATCGGCATCGCGCTGGACGGCGACGCCGACCGGGTCATCATCTGCGACGAGAAGGGCCAGGTCGTCGACGGCGACCAGATCATGGCCCTGGTGGCGCTGGACTGGGCCCAGCGCGGCCTGCTGGTCGGTGGCGGCGTGGTCGCCACCGTCATGTCCAACCTGGGGCTGGAGCGCGCGCTGGCCGCCGCCGGCCTGACGCTGGAACGCACGAAAGTCGGCGATCGCTACGTCATGGAGCGGATGCGCGCGGGCGGCTTCAACGTCGGCGGCGAGCAGTCCGGCCACATCATCCTGCATGACCATGCCACGACCGGCGACGGCCTGATGAGCGCGCTGCAGGTGCTGGCCGTTCTGGTGGCCTCGGGCCGCAAGATGAGCGACCTGGCGCGCCAGTTCGACCCGGTGCCGCAGAGGCTGGTCAATGTCCGCTATGCCGCCGGCAAGCCGCTGGAGGACGCTACCGTCAAGGCCGCCATGGCCGACGCCGAGGCCACCCTGATCGCCGCGGGCGGCCGCCTGCTGGTCCGCCCGTCCGGCACCGAGAAGCTGATCCGCGTCATGGCCGAGGGCGACGACGCGGCTCTGGTGAAAAAGATGGTCGATCAGGTCGCCGCTGCGGTGAAGGCGGCGGGCTAGACGAGAGCGGCGACGACGTCCTCGATTCGCTTGCGGACGTCCGGCACGGCGATCGTCTCCCAGAAGGCGGCGCGGGCGGGAGGACCCAGCACCAACAGGGCCGGATCGGGGCCGCCGTCAGCGCTGACGACGCGGCCGGCGTCGTCCAGATCGAGCCCCAGACCCAGCGGCTCCAGCCGCGCCCGCCCGGACGCCAGCAGCGGTGCCGTCAGCGGGTCGCGCACCGGGTCGTGGCCGGGGCCGGAGCAGTCGATCACCCGGTCCACGATCAGGCCGCGCGGGACAATCGCCCGCGGCGGCAGGTATTCGATGACGACCTTGTCGCGGTCGACCGGGCGATTGGCGTCCATGTCGATCACGCCGGGGCCGACGGCCTTCACCCCCGTGACGCGCGCCGCCGAGACGGTCAGCCGGCCATCCGCGATCAGACGGTCGATCCGGGCAGCGACGCCGGGCGCGATGCGGTGGCGATGGACGTCCCACCAGGGGCGCAGATGCCGGAACCAGCGCGATCGCATCTTCGCGTCGGACGCGCGCCAGAGACCGGCGGTGACCGGGCGCAGCCCCTCCATGACGCCGCGCCAGTCGCGGTCGCGGGCCAGCCGCCGTGCGGCATTCAGCCGGCGCGCGGCAGGTCCGTCCAGCATCTCCGGCACCGGCGCCACGAGCGCGTCCGGAGTTTCGCCGTGGGCCCGGGGCAGGAGGCCGCGCAGCGAAAAGGCCCGCATCTCTCCGGTCCAGCCGCGCGCCTCCAGCGCCAGCACCACGTCCACCATGGTCAGTCCCGTGCCGATCACCGCCACGACGTCTTCCGGCCGGACGGCGTCCAGGGCACCGGCCGCCCACGGATCGCGGATCACCCGGTCCAGAGGTTCGCCCGCCGCTTTCGGTGCCGGATTGCCGGTGGCCAGAACCACCGCGCGGCCTGCGAGGCGGCGGCCGTCGTCCAGCCGCACGTCCGTGCCGTCGATCGCGGCGACGCGGGCATGCACCCTTTCGATCAGGCCGGGGTGCGCCGCCTCGACCGCGGCCAGCCGGTCCTGCACATAACGTCCGTAGAGGCCGCGCGGCGCGAAGCCCCGGGAATCCGCGTGCTCCGGAGCCCGCGCCCGCAGCCAGGTCACGAAGTCGTCCGGCCGCCCCTCAACCGCGCTCATCCGCGCCGAGCGCACGTTGAGCAGGTGGCCCTCGAAGTCGGTGGAATAGGCCACGCCGCGTCCGAACCACCCGGTCGCATCGATCAGGACGGAGGCCTGCCCGCGCTCGGCCAACCGCGCCGCCAGCATGGCGCCGGAGAAGCCTCCGCCGACGATCAGGATGGGCGCTGCGTTCACCCGGACTCCATGAACGGCCGGGGCGCGGCGGTCAAAGGGCGTCAGACTTCCTGATTGAAGGTGCCGACCTCGCGATGGTTCGCCAGCCGCGGCTTCATGCCCTCATGGAACAGGGCCCGCATGTCATCTTCGGACCGCAGGCTTTCGACCACCACGACCAGTTCCGGCTTGTTCGAGGAGGCCCGGACCAGCAGCCAGGAGCCGTCCTCCAGCTTCACCCGCGCGCCGTTGATGGTGACGACGTCAACGATGCGCCGCCCGAGAATCCGGTGCCCCGCCGCCCGGTCGGCCTCGAACTCCGCCGTCAGGCGGGCGACCACGCCGTACTTGGCCTCGTCGGCGCAGTGCGGACTCATGGTCAGGCTGGTCCACGCCGAAGCCAGCTCACCGCGCAGGGCGGACAGGGGGCGACCTTCGCGAGCCACCAGATCCATCACCAACCCGGCCGTCGCGACGCCGTCGTCGTAGCCCCGGCCAAGAGGCGGAGCCGGGAAGAAATGGCCGGACTTCTCGAAGCCCATCAGCGCCCCAGTCTCCGCCACCCGCCGCTTCATGTGGCTGTGCCCCGTCATCCACCAGTCGACGGCGCAGCCGTGGGCGGCCAGCACGGGATCGGCGTCGTACAGGCCGGTGGACTTCACGTCCACGACGAAGCGCGCGCCGGGGTGATCGGGCGCGAGGCCGCGGGCGATCAGAAGGCCCATCTTGTCGGCAAAGATCGCCTCGCCCTGATCGTCCACGACGCCGCACCGGTCGCCGTCGCCGTCGAAGCCGAGACCCAGGTCCGCACCAGTCTCGATCACCCGGCGGCTGATCTCGGCCAGCATGCCGCGATCCTCCGGGTTCGGATCATAGCGGGGGAAGGTCCAGTCCAGCTCGCAATCCATCTCGATCACGTCCGCCCCCATGGCGCGCAGGGCGTCCGGGGCGAAGGCGCCGGCCGTGCCGTTGCCGCAGGCGCAGACAACCTTCAGCGGGCGATCCAGCCGGACCCGGGACGCCAGGTCGGCGGTCCAGGCCTTCGCCAGGCCCTCGACCCGCTCGACCGATCCGCCCGGGGTCGCCCCGCCGCCGCCGGACAGCGCCAGGACCTTCAGCGCCGCCATGTCGTCGGGACCGAAGGTCAGGGGCGGCTCCAGCCCCATCTTCACCCCGGTCCAGCCGTTGGGATTGTGGCTGGCGGTGACCATGGCCACCCCCGGCGCCTCCAGCCACGTCTGCGCGAAATAGGCCATCGGCGTCAGGCACAGGCCGACGTCCAGCACGGTCAGGCCGCCCTCGACCAGACCCTCGATCAGGGCGGTCTTCACGGCTTCGGAATAGGACCGCCAGTCGTGGCCGACGACGACGCGGGACACGCCCCGGCCGTGCGCCAGCCCGGCGAAGGCCCGGCCGACGGCGCGCAGGCCATCGGCGTCGACCTGGTCCTCCCACAGCCAGCGGGCGTCGTATTCGCGGAAACCGGAGGGATGCAGCATGCCGCAGGGCTTAGCAGGCGCCGCCGCGCGGGCAAGCGCGGCTTGACCCGGCCGGACCCGGGTCCTACCCCGGCGCGACTGAACGGAGACGCCCATGCCCCGCCTCGTCCTGCTGCGCCACGGCCAGAGCCAGTGGAACCTCGAGAACCGCTTCACCGGCTGGGTCGACGTCGATCTGACCGACAAGGGCGAGGCCGAGGGCCGCCGCGCGGGGGAACTGCTGGCCGCGGCGGGCTTCACTCCGGCGGTCATGTTCACCTCGGTGCTGAAGCGGGCGAAGCGCACCGGGGCGCTGGCGCTGCAGACCGCCGGGCTGGCCGACGTACCGGTGGTGGCCGACTGGCGGCTGAACGAGCGCCACTACGGCGGGCTGACCGGCCTGAACAAGGCCGAGACGGCCGAGAAACACGGCGAGGATCAGGTCAAGGTCTGGCGCCGCAGCTATGACGTGCCGCCGCCGCCGCTGGAGCCGGGCGGCGAGTGGGACTTCGCCGCCGACGCCCGCTATGCCGGGCAGGATATTCCGGTCACGGAAAGCCTGAAGACCACGCTGGAGCGGGTCGTGCCCTACTGGGACACCGAGATCGCGCCGCGTCTGAAGGCCGGCGAGGACGTGCTGATCGCCGCCCACGGCAACAGCCTGCGCGCCATCGTCAAACACCTGTTCGACGTGCCGAACGACCGGATCGTCGAGGTCGAGATTCCGACGGGCAATCCGCTGGAGATCGATCTGGACGCCGACCTCAAGCCCGTCGCCGCCCGCTATCTGGACGCCGACCGGGCCACGCCGCTGCCGGAGGTCGCCGCGTGACCGCCGCGCAGGACGAGGACTGGATGGGCCGGGCCATCGAGCTGGCCATGGCCCGAATGGGCCGGACGTGGCCGAACCCGGCCGTCGGCTGCGTCATCGTCCGGAACGGCGAGGTGGTCGCGGAGGCCGCGACGGCCGACGGCGGCCGGCCCCACGCCGAGGAGCAGGCCGTGCCCGCCGCCGGAGACGCGGCGCGCGGCGCAACCGCCTACGTCACCATGGAGCCCTGCGGCGCCCGCTCGTCAGGCCGCACGTCCTGTTCGAAATTCCTGCTGGAGTCCGGCGTCTCCCGCGTCGTCGTGGCGGCCGTGGATCCCTCCCCCTTCGCGGCCGGCCGGGGCATCGAGAAGCTGCGGGCCGCGGGGCTGGAGGTCGAGACCGGCGTCCTCGCGGACCGGGCCGCGGTCCTGTACGAGGGCTATCTGCACCGGGTCGAGACGGGGCGTCCGCTGGTGCGCCTGTCGGACGACGGCGAGGGCTTCGACGCCCGCTTCGCCGCCTCGCCCAAGGCCGACCTGACCACCGAGCTGAAGCGACTGGGCGAGGCCGGCTACACCCGCGTCTGGGTCGGACCTGGAGAGCTGGCCGACGCGCTTGAGGCGCAGGGCCTTCTGACGCGCTGACCCGGGCGTTTCCAACGATTCCTTAAGCCTGTTCGAGCGATCGTTTCAGGATGGGAGAAGCCGCCCCCGCCGTCGTCCGGCGTCGTCTGCAGCAGGAAGAACTGGACGCGATCTGCGCCCGGCACGACCGGCTGTGGCAGGCGCGGCCCGGTGGCGCGCGCGCGGTGTTCGCCTGGATGGACCTGTCGGGGCTGAGCCTGAAGGGCCGGAACCTGGCCGACGCCGACTTCGCCGCCGCCTGCATGATCGGCTGCGACCTGTCCGGTGCCCGACTGGACAACGCCACCTTCTTCGGCACGGACCTGCAGGACGCGACCCTGGTCGAGGCCAGTCTGCGGCGGGCGGACCTGCGCGGCGCCTGCCTGCGCGGCGCGGACCTGTCGGGTGCCGACCTGTTCGAGGCCGACCTGCGCGAGGGGGCCATCGCCTCGGCCGACGCGGACAAGGGATACCGCATACTCGAGGCGCGCGGCCGGGACCTGGACGACGCCACCCAAGCGCACGGGGCGTGCCTGGTCGGCGCCAATCTCCAGCGCTCGCGCATGGCCGGAGTCATCGCCATCCAGGCCGATTTCACCGACGCGGTGATGAAGGACTGCAAACTGGTGCGCGCCAACCTGAAGCAGGCCAGCTTCCGCGGGGCGGATCTGGCGGGCGCGGACCTGTCGGGGGCGGACCTGTCGGGGGCGGATCTGCGCGATGCCGTGCTGGTGGGGGTGACCGCCGCCATGTGGCGGACCGACGGTGCCAACATGGACGGCGCCCTGACCGACGACCGGTCGGCCGCCGCCCCGGTCAGCCGCATGCCGGCGGCCGAGATGCTCCGCGAGCACGCCGCCTGGTGCGAGACCGGCGGCGTCCAGGGCCGGCCCTCGGTGTTCGACGGGGTCGACCTGCGCGCGCTCCGCTCCATCGGCGGGCTGAACCTCACCGCCCTGTCCGCACGCGGCGCGGTTTTCTACGGCCTCGACATGGAGGGCGTTCAGCTGCAGGGCGCGCACCTCGAGAACGCCGACCTCCGATCTACCAATCTGCGCGGTGCCGACCTGCGCGGCGCCCGACTGGCGGGTGCCCGCCTGAACGGCGCAGACCTGCGCGAAGCCCAGCTGGGGCCGCTGATGATCGCGCCCGACCGTCTTCTTCCCGCCGACCTGAGCCGGGCCTGCCTGCGCGGCGCGGACCTGTCGCGCGCCGACCTGCGCCGCGCGGTGCTGGACGGTGCCGACCTGAAGCGCGCCCGGCTGGACGGGACCCAGGGACTGACCTCGCCACAGACCGGAGCCGCCGCATGACCTTCGCCCGCCGGGAACTGGGACAGGGCGACCTGGACATGCTGATCGCCGCGCACGAGCGGCTGATCCAGGGGCGAGCCGGTGGTCGTCGCCTGGCGTTGAAGTTCATGGACCTGCGCGGGCGCGATCTGCGGGGCCGCAACCTGGCCGACGCCGAGTTCAGCGGCTGCACCCTCGAAGGCGCGAACTTCGCCCGTGCCGACCTGAGCCGGGCGGTCTTCTTCTGCTGCGACCTGAAGGGGGCGGACTTCTCTGACGCCAACCTGACCCGCGCCGACCTGCGCGGAGCCTGCCTGCGCGGCGCGACCCTGCACCGGGCTGACCTGTCCAAAGCCGACTTCCGCGAGGGCGTCATCGCCATTCCGCACGCGACCAGAGGCCTGGCCCAGGTCAAGCACGAGGCGCGCAAGGGCGTCGCTGACGGGGCCAGCTTCTCCGGGGCCCGTCTCGACGGGGCGGACATGCAGGGATTCTCCGCCTTCAAGACCGACTTCACCGATTGCGGCATGACCGGAACGGTTCTGACGGGGGCCAATCTGAAGGAAGCCGATCTGTCCGGCGCCATCATGAACGGTGCCGACGTCGGCGGGGCCAATCTGTCAGGTGCCAAACTGGTCGGAACGGTTCTGGTCGGGGTGGCCATGGAGCGGGCGCAGACCGAGCGGGCCGACATGACCGGCACGCTGCGTGAGCCGAGCTCCGAGGCCATGGCCCGGTCCAGGGACCTGTTCGAGCGGGCCCTCGACGGAAACGCGTGGGCCGAGAGCGGCGGCGTCCTCGGCACGCCGCCCGTTTTCGACGGCGAGGATCTGCGGCCGCTGGAAGGGCGGCTGAAAGGGCTGAAGCTGCCGGCGATGAGCGCGCGGCGCGCCTGCATGGTCGGCGTGGACCTCGCCGGCGTGGAGCTGCAGGGCGCAAACCTGGAAGGTGCCGACCTTCGGGGGGCGAACCTGCGCGGGGCCGACCTTCGGGGCGCAAGGCTGGGCGGCGCCTTGCTGAACCAGTCGGACCTTCGCGGGGCCGACCTTTCGCCTCTGCCTCTGGGGGTGGGGCGGTCCATGCCGACCGACCTGCGCAAGGTCAGCCTGCGATACGCACGCCTCGAAGGTGCCGTCCTGACGGCCGCCCAGACCGACGGCGCGGACTTCAGCGGCACGGAGCGCGCCGAGCTGGAGGCCGTGGCCTGAAGCAAAAAGGGGACGGCGTCTCCGCCGCCCCCTCCGGACTTCAGCGCGGCTTCGCGGCCTAGGCGGCCGTCTTGCCGGTCTTGTTGGCCTTGCCCTCGATCAGGGACGCCTCGCCCGTGCCGATGGCGATGGTCCGGGGCTTCAGCGCCTCGGGCAGTTCGCGGGCCAGGTCGATGGTCAGCAGGCCGTGTGCCAGATCGGCGGTCTTCACCACGACATAGTCGGCCAGCTGGAAGCGGCGCTCGAAGTCGCGCTCGGCCAGACCGCGGTGCAGGAAGGTCCGCTCGCCCGCGTCGTCGTTGGCCGTCTTGCGGCCCGTGACGGTCAGCAGGTTTTCCTTGACCTCGACGGTCAGCTCGTCGGGGGCGAAGCCCGCCACGGCGACCTCGATCCGGTACTGGTTCTCGCCGGTCGACTGGATGTTGTAGGGCGGCCAACCCTGCTCGGATGTGCGCGCGGCGCTTTCCAGCAGGCCGGCCAGCCGGTCGAAACCGACGGCGGAACGATAGAGGGGGGTAAAGTCGAAGGTACGCATGGTCAGCCTCCTGAAAGGTCAGCAAGGGTGAACCGCCCGGCGATTTGGCCCGGACGGCGGGGGATGCGGCCCGATCGGTCCCTGAATGGGCCCCGGCCGGTCCGGAGGGCCCGACATCGGCACCCTCGTGAGGGGATTTGGGAAGCCGGGCGGGTGCGTCAAGAGGCGCCTGTTCCCGGCTTCGATCTGGCCCTAGAGATCAAGCCTCACCGGACCGGAGACGACCGCCATGCGCCTGACCGCCCTCGCCCCCTTCGCCATCGTCCTGGCGTTGCCGCTCGCCGCCTGCGCCCAGAGCCAGGAAGACGCCGCCCTGCGCGCCGCTGTGGCCGCCGAAACCCGCCCGGAAGCCGACCGGGCCCGCGACGTCTACCGCCATCCCTATGAGAGCCTGACCTTCTGGGGGCTGGAGCCCGGGCAGACCGTGGTCGAGATCGCGCCCGGTGCGGCCGGGTGGTGGCGCAACATCCTGGAGCCCTACGCCGGCGCCACCGGGGGGACCTACGTCGCGGTGGACCGGATCCAGGGCGGCCTGGGTGTGCCTGACGGCTCAGCCGATCTGGTGCTGGTCGCGCGCTCCATGCACAATTGGCACGTTGCCGGACGCACGGACGGCCTGATGGCGATGTTCTTCACCGCGCTCAAGCCCGGCGGCGTGCTGGCCGTCGAGCAGCATCGCGCCGCCGAGGGGGCGGACGCCGACGTCTCGGCCCCCACCGGCTACCTTTCCGAGAGCTATGTGATCGCCGCCGCGGAGAAGGCCGGCTTCGTCCTGGACGAACGGAGCGAGATCAACGCCAACGCCAAGGACGACCGCGACCACCCCTGCGGCGTCTGGACCCTGCCCCCGGTCCGCCGCGGCCCGGAACAAGGCTGCCAGATTACGCCCGAACAGCGCGCCGAGTTCGACGCGATCGGCGAAAGCGACCGCATGACCCTGCGCTTCCGCAAGCCGGAATGAGGGTCGACGGCGCCGACGTCGTCGCGCTTTGACCCACGCCGCGAAGCCCTCTAAGCCGTTCGCTTCGGCGGGCGGCCCGGCCGCGCGTCGAGGCCAGCAGGGAACCGGCCATGGGTGACGGGGCGACACAGGGGCGGGGAATTCCGGACGGACGCAGGTCCGGCCCGGCGCGTCGCGCTCTGTTGACCGGCGCTGCGGCAATGGCCCTCGCCGGCCTCGCTGCCTGCGGCCGCCGTGAGGACAAGGCCGCGCCTGACGTGTCGGACGGCCCTGCGCGCGGCACGCTGGAATGGGCCGTGGCCGGGGCCTGGCGCGCCCAGGACCGGATCCGAGACGAGCACCGTCACCCGATGGAGACGTTGCGGTTCTTCGGGCTGCAGCCGCGCATGCGGGTGGCCGACTTCTGGCCCGGGACCGGCTGGTACACCGAGGTCGTCGCGCCCTATCTGAAGGAGGGCGGCGGCACCTACGTCGCCGTCGGCTTCCAGTCCGGCGCGGGTGCGGACCCCGCCCAGGCGGCGCTGAATGCCGCCTACCAGGCCCGCTTCGGGGCCGACCGGCGCCTGTACGGCGAGATCGTCTTTTCCGAGTTCGGCGCGACCAGCGGGCCGGTGGCCGAGGCCGGGACCGTCGACATGGTGCTGTTCCTGCGCACCCTTCATTCCTGGATGTCGGCGGGCATCGCCGAGAAGGCCTTCGCCGACGCCTTCGCCGCGCTGCGCGCCGGCGGGATCCTGGGCGTCGAGCAGCATCGTCTGGGGCCGGAGCAGGACCAGGACCCGGTGGCAGCCAGCGGCTACGTGCAGGAGGCCTTCGTGCGGCAGCTGGCGGCCGAGGCCGGCTTCGTCTTTGTTTCGGCGTCCGAGATCAACGCCAATCCGGAAGACGACAAGGACCATCCGTTCGGCGTCGAGACCCTGCCGCCGCGCCTTCTGACCGCGCCGGTCGGAGAGCCGCCCGATCCCGATTTCGACACCGCACCGTTCGCCGCGATCGGCGAGAGCGACCGCATGACCTTGAAGTTCAGGAAGCCCGAGTGAGCCGAGCCGCCGACTATGCCGCCAATGCCCCGCTGATGGGCGTTCCCGGCGCCGCCTCGCCCCCCGGCGGCGAAGGGTCGTGGTATCGCGGTGCCGGCGGCCTGCGGCTGCGCGCCGCCTTCTGGACGCCGACCGCCCTGATGGGGGCGAGGCCGCGCGGCACCGTGGTGCTGAGCCCCGGGCGCACCGAGCCGATCGAGAAATATTTCGAACTGATCGGCAATCTGACCGCGCGCGGCTGGTGCGTGCTGGCCCATGACTGGCGCGGCCAGGGCCTGTCGGCCCGCCTGCTGCCCGACCGGCTGAAGGGCCACGCCCGCGCCGTCGAGGAGTATCTGGACGACTACGCCCGCCTGCTGGACGCATGGGAGGCGACCGCGCCCCGCCCCTGGGTGATGATCGGCCATTCCATGGGTGCCGCCCTGAACCTGGCTACGCTGGAGCAGGGTGAGACGCGCTTTTCGGGCGCCCTGCTCAGCGCGCCGATGTTGAAGATCAAGACCGGCAAGCGGTCCATGTGGTCGGTCAAGCTGGCCGTTCGCTGGAACCTGCGGCACGGCAAGGCCGGCGACTATGTGCTGGACGAGCCGGACGATCCTTTCGAGCACACCTTCGAGAAGGACGCCCTGACGTCGGACGAGGCCCGCTACGAGCTGTGGCGGCAGCAGCTGTACGCCTGCCCGCACCTGGCCGTCGGCGGCCCGACGTGGGGCTGGTTGGCCTTCGCCATCGATCTGGGCGAGCGGGCACTGAAACCCAAGGCGCTGAAGTCGGTGAAGATTCCTGTGTGCGTCGTCCAGCCCGGCGACGACGACCGGGTCTGGAAGCAGACCAACAAGTGGGCGACCAAACGCATGGGGCGCGGCCGCTACGTCGAGGTTCCGGGGTCGAAGCACGAGGTCATCATGGAGACCGACGACCTGCGCGGCGCCTTCCTGCACGAATTCGACGCCCTGGCGGCCTATGTGTCCCCGGTCGAGGACCTGTCGCCCCTGCCGGAGCCGGCGTCGGCCGAAGTCGCCTGACGCCCGTCAGGCGGCGGGCCGGCACTGCGCGCACAGGCCGTGCGCCTCGACCGTCGCCCGCTGGATCACGAATCCCAGATCCCCCGCGGGACCCGCCAGCTGGGCGCCCGCGCCGGCCGGCACCTCCGCCGTGGCACCGCAGCAGTCGCAGATCAGAAAGGCCGCCGCGTGATCCGGCTGGTCATGCGAGCAGGCGACGTAGGCGCTGAGCGAGGCGATGCGGTGCGCCAGCCCCCGGCGCTCGAGAAATTCCAGTGCGCGATAGACGGTCGGCGGCTTGGCGGCCTCCCCGTCCCGACCGTAGGCGGCGATCAGGTCGTAGGCCTTGACCGGCTCGCCGGCCGCCAGCAGCAGCTCCAGCACCCGGCGGCGCGGCGCGGTCATGCGTTCACCGTCAGCGACGCACGCCGTTTCCGCCGCCGCGACGGCCGCACGCACGGCGGCGGGCTTCATGCCGAGGTGGGCGTGGTCATGTCCGCATCCGTCCATGCCCCTGAGCTAAGGGGTGAGGGTGCCGAGAGCAACAGCGCTTGACGTGCCGTGATGTTATCTCATAACAGTCGCGCATGACCCAGTTCCGTCTCTCCCTCGCCCTCACCGCCTCCACCCTCGCCCTGCTGCCCGGCGTCGCCCTGGCCCAGGATCCCGTGACGCCCGTCACCCGGGTCGACGACATCGTCGTGACCGCCGCCCCGTATGGCGTGGCGCGACAGGCGACCAACATCGCCGTCGACGTTCTGGATGAGGAGGACCTGACCACGGCCCCCTCCGCCTCGCTGGGCGACGTGCTGAACGGCCTGCCGGGCGTGCGCTCCACGGCCTTCGCCGCCGGTGCCGGACGTCCCGTGATCCGCGGACTGGCCGGACCGCGCGTTCAGGTGCTCACCAACGGCCTGGGCCTGATCGACGCCAGCAGCCTGTCGCCCGACCACCAGGTCGCGGCCGATCCGGGCGAGGCGAACCGCATCGAGGTGCTGCGCGGGCCCCAGACCCTGGCCTATGGCGGTTCGGCGATCGGTGGCGTGGTCAACGTCATCGACGGGCGCATCCCCGAACGCGCGCCGGAGGGCGGGTCCGAGGGCCGCGTCTGGGCCCAGACCTCGACCGTCGATGACGGCCTGAGCTACGGCGCGCGGGGCACCTTCGCCGCCGGCCCGCTGGTCTTCACCCTCGACGGTTTCCGCCGTGAGGCCGGCGACTACGACATTCCCGTGCCCGCAGAGTCGCGCCGCCAGCTGGAGGCAGAAGGCGAAGAGTTCGAGGACACGGGCAGCACGACGCTGGAGAACAGCTTCGTCGACCTGTCCGCCTACGGTGCCGGCGTGTCGTTCGTCGGCGACTGGGGCTTCATCGGCGGCTCGGTCAAGCGGACCGAGACCGACTACGGCGTGCCCGGACACGAGCATGAGCACGACCCGCTGGCACCGCCCGCAGACGAGGAGGAACGGGTCACCATAGGTCTTGAGCAGACCCGTTACGACCTGCGCGGCGAGCTGCGCCTGCCGTCCGGACCGTTCGCGCGCCTGCGCGGCGGGGCGGCCTATGCCGACTACACCCACACCGAGTTCGAGGGCGACGAGGTCGGCACGGTCTTCACGTCCGAAGGCATCGAGGGCCGGCTGGAGCTGGTGCAGGTCCGTCGCGGCGGCTGGGACGGGGCTGTCGGCGTCCAGGGCCTGAAGCGCGACTTCGACGCCCAGGGTGACGAAGCCTATGTGCCCGCAACCGACATCTCGGAGTTGGGCGTCTACACCCTGCAGCGCCTGGACTACGGCGGCTGGGGGCTGGAGGGTGGACTGCGCTTCGATTCCCGCGAGCTGGACAGCGTCGCCGGGACCCGGGACTTTTCCACGGTTTCTGCCTCGATCGGTGCCTATTTCAAGCCGACCGACGCCCTGTTCCTGGGCGCCTCGATCTCCCGCAACGGCCGCGCGCCGACGGAGGCCGAACTGTTCGCCGAGGGCCCTCACGTCGCCACGCGCGCCTTCGAGGTCGGCGACGCCGATCTGGGCGAGGAGGAAGTCACCTCGCTGGAGGGCACCCTGCACTGGGACCGCGGACCCCTGACGATCGACCTTCATGTCTTCAACGCCGACTACGACGGCTTCATCGACCTGGTCCCGACCGGCGCCGAGGAGGACGAGCTCGACGTGTTCCAGTACGTCCAGACCGACGCCACCTTCCGCGGCCTAGAAGCCGAGCTGGGCTACAGGGCCTGGGAGCGCGGCACGGACTCGCTGACGTTCGAGCTCGGCTATGACATGGTGCGCGGCGACACCGATCTGGGACCGCCGGCCCGCATCCCGTCATGGTCGCTGAGCGGCCGGGCGGAGCTGGAGTGGGGTCCCTGGACCGTTCGCGGCCAGCTGCGGCACGTGGCTGAACAGGATCGGGTCGCCGCCTTCGAGCTGCCGACCGACGCCTACACCACCGCCGACCTCTATCTGGGCTGGTCGCCGCGCGAGGACGGGCTGATCCTTTTCGCCGAGGCGCGCAACCTGACCGACGAGGAGGTCCGGGAACACACCAGCTTCCTCAAGGATCTGGCCCCCTCGCCCGGGCGCAATCTGCGCGTCGGGGCGGCGTACCGCTTCTGACGAAATTCCCGGCCCGCGCGGCCCCGTTTGCCGCCCGCGCGGGCATGGGATAGAAGGCGCGCCTTCCGTCACCTTCAGAGCGTTTCCGCCTCCATGACCGACACCAACATGCAGACCGGCCAGATGACCGGCCAACTCGCCGGCAACGTGCTGTTCTACGGCAAGCCCGAACCCCTGTCGGTCGAGAACCACGGCGCGCTCGGCGTGTCGCCGACCGACCGTCCCTACGCGTTCGTGGCCAAGTCGCACATCGTGCCGCTGACGGTGACCGAGTTCGCCCCGGCCGCGCTGAGCTATCCGGTGATTTTCGTCGGCGACGCGCGCCAGCCGGTGGCCGTCATGGGCCTGCGCCCCGACCAGAACCTTTTCGTGGAAGAGGGTCTGTTCAAGCCGGACGCCTACATCCCCGCCTATGTGCGCCGCTATCCGTTCGTCTTCGCCAACGACGAGACGCAACAGCGCCTGATCCTGTGCGTCGACCGCGACGCGCCGTTCGTGACCGAAGGCGGCACCCAGCCGCTGTTCACCGACGGCCAGCCCAGCGCCTTCACCCAGCAGGCCATGGAGTTCTGCAACAGCTTCGAACAGGAGCGGATGCGCACGGAATCGTTCGTCGCCCTGGTCAAGGAACTGGACCTGCTGGAGACGCGCGAAGCCACCTTCACGCCGCGCGACGCCTCGGGCCAGCCCGCGGGTGAAGTGCAGAAGATCGCCGAGTATTATGCCGTGTCGGAAGACAAGCTCCGCGCCTTGCCGGCCGAGAAGCTGGTCGAACTGCGCGACAACGGTGCCCTGGGCCAGATCTACGCCCACCTGACGTCGCTGCAGGGGTGGGACCGACTGGTGGCCCTGACGTTCGCCAAGGCCGCCGCCACGCCGGCCGTCGCCAACGCCTGACTTTCAAACATTTGACGCGTGAGACGGCGGCCCGAGGGCCGCCGTTTTGCTGTCCGGCCTTCAACGCCGCGCGAACACCGCGCGCGTGAGGCAGGAAAAGACCAGCCGGCCGGCCTCGTCCAGCAGGTCGTGCTGGGCGATGACGATGCCCTTGTCGTCGCCGACCGGATCCTTGCCCAGGATCGTCATCCGGCCCCGCAGCAGTTCGCCGGAAGGCGGATTCCGCATGAAGCGAAGACCGTCCACCGCCAGCACCTTGGACTGGGCCCAGCCGCGCGCCTTGTCGCCGAACAGGCGGCTCCACAGCACATAGACCAAGGCGTCGGGTGCGCCGCCCTCCACGTCCCAGCCCGGCACGAACCGTTCGGCAAAGCCCGCGACCATGTCCGCGTCGGCGGCGCAGGCACCCAGAGGGATCACCTCCCCGGTCGCGAGGTCCTCATAGTGGACGTGCAAGGGCTCGGTCATTCCGCCTCATGGCCTGATCAGGGTTCTTCGGACACCCGCACCAGCAGCTTGCCGTCGTGCGACCCGGTGAACAAGCGATTGAGCGAATCGACCGCGCCGTCCAGCCCGTCGTCGACGTGCACCTTCCACTTGACCCGGCCGTCCGCCAGCATCGGACCCATTCCGGCGACCATCTCCTTCGCGCGCGGCGAATAGTCCATGACCAGGAAGCCGCGCACGCTCAGGCGATGGGTGATCAGTCGGCCGAAGTCCGGTGTAGGCGGGCGGCGCGTGGCGTTGTAGGCCGAGATCAGGCCGCACACGGCCATGCGGCCGTGGATCTTCAGGCGGTTGAACACGGCGATCATGATGTCGCCGCCAACATTCTCGAAATTCATCTCGACGCCGTCCGGTGCCAGACGGTCCAGCGCCTCGCCGACGTCCTCGTTCTTGTAGTCGATCGCCGCATCGAACCCGAGCTCTTCGGTCAGCCAGCGGCACTTCTCGGGCCCGCCGGCGATGCCGATGACCCGCGCCCCGTGCGCCTTGGCGACCTGTCCGGCGATCGAGCCCACGGCGCCGGCCGCGGCGGAGATGACGATGGTCTCGCCGGGCTGGGGCTTCAGCACGTCGGTCACGCCGAACCAGGCCGTCATGCCGGTCATGCCCATGACCGACATGTTGGCCGTCAGCGGCAGGCCGGGGACGCGGTGCACGCGCGAGGCGGCGGCGGCGTCGACCACCGCCCGGTCGGCCCAGCCACCAGCGGCCGTCGTCACCACGTCGCCGGCCACGAACCGGTCCGACCGGCTGTCCTCGACCACGCCGAGCGTCAGTCCCCGCATCACCTCGCCCAGCCCGACCGGCGGGAGGTAACCCGCCGTATCGTTCATCCACGTGCGGTTGGTCGGGTCGAGCGAGAGGTAGACGGTCCGGACCCGGATCTGGCCCTCCCCGAGGTCCGGCAGGGTGGCCTCGACGAGCTCGAGGTCCCCGTCCTGGATCAGGCCCTGGGGACGGCGGCGAAGGACCCACTGGCGGCTGACGGTCGGCATGGCGCGCTCCTGCGTTGCTTTTCGCCACGGACCTTATGCGCGACCGGCGCAAAGAAAAAGGGCGGGATCGTTTCCGATCCCGCCCGAGGTCGCATCATCGAGAATGAGGTGCGGAGGCGACAGACCGGATCTCTCCGGTCTCGTGTCGGGGGGGCGTCGCCGCCTCCGCAATTCGAAAATGCCCGATCCGATTCGCGGTTCCCGCGGCGGGCGATTTTTTCTCAGGCCGCCTCTTTCTGGCGGGCCGGATGGAAGAACAGGGCCTGGCTGATGGCGGCCTTCACCGTTTCCGGCTGGAACGGCTTGGTGATTAGGAAGGTCGGTTCGGGCCGCTCGCCGGTCAGTAGACGCTCGGGGAAGGCGGTGATGAAGATCACCGGCACGTCGAACCGCTTCAGGATGTCCTTTACGGCGTCGATGCCCGACGAGCCGTCGGCCAGCTGGATGTCGGCCAGCACCAGACCCGGCCGGTGACGGGCCACCGCGTCGACGGCCTCGTCGTGGGTGGTGGCGGTGCCGGTGACCCGGTGGCCCAGCTCCTTCACCAGGCTTTCGATGTCGGCCGAGATGATGGCCTCGTCCTCGATGATCAGGACGTCGGTGGCCAGTTCGGCGTCGATGTCCGACTGGGCCTCGGCGATCAGGCCTTCGACCGAATGGGGATCGGCACCCAGAATCTGGGCTGCCTCCGAGGGGGTGAAGCCCTCCAGCGCGGTCAGGAGGAAGGCCTGACGCGAGCGCGGCGAGATCCGCATCAGCCGCTGACCGGCGTCGGTGTCGTCTGCCTGCACGGGTTCCAGCTGCGCGCCGGTCGTCGACCAGATGGCGTGGAAGACATGATACAGGGCGACCCGCGGCGTCATGTCGGGCGAGAGCTGCCGTTCGCCGGCGGCGAGGGCCTCCAGGGCGACGCGGACATAGTTGTCGCCGGTCGACTGGTCGCCGGTCAGGGCGCGCGCGTAGCGGCGGACATAGGGCAGGTGCGGCGCGAGTCTGGCCAGGAGGCTCATGAAGGTATTCCCCGACGTAGGCGCTTCGAACGGACGAAGCGGGTTGCAACCGCATTGAACGTGGGATCACGGTCACGGTTCCGCCAGCGTGACGCGCGCATGCCGGAATTCGTCGGGTCTGGCGGAACTCCCCTCCGAAAACCACGTTGTCGCGGTTCGAAACGGGGCGGCGTAATGCCGAAAGACATGAGCGAAGACAAAAGCGCTACGCGGCAACGCGTGGACAAGGCGCGCAAGGAACCTGGGCTGGAAGAGGCCCGACTGCGCCAGCAGGCGATAGGCGTGCGCCTTCGCCACATGTTCGAGGAAGTGGTCAACGAGCCGGTTCCGCAGGACTTCCTCGACATTCTGAAGCGCGCCGACGAGAAGGACGGTTCGGGGGGCGACCGCTCGTGAGGGGTTCGACCGCGCCGAAGCCGCCGTCCAGCGACGACGAGGGCTTCAAGAAACAACTCGTGACCCTGATCCCGCATCTGCGCGCGTTTGCCCGCACGCTGACGGGCGACGCCACGGCGGCCGACGATCTGGCCCAGGACGCGCTCATGAAGGCGTGGGACGCGCGCGCCAGCTATCAGATGGGCACCAACATGAAGGCGTGGACCTTCATGATCCTGCGCAACCAGTTCTATTCCGAGAAACGCCGGTCGTGGCGCCAGTCGCAGCTGGATCAGGAAGCGGCCGAGCGGACCCTGGTGGCCGTTGACGATCCGGAGGCACCGGTGGCGCTGGACGAACTGCGTCAGGCGCTGGACTCCCTGCCGGCGGAGCAGCGCGAGGCGCTGATCCTCGTCGGGGCCGGGGGCTTTGCCTATGAGGAGGCGGCCGAGATCTGCCAGTGCGCCGTCGGCACGGTGAAAAGCCGGGTCTCTCGCGCGCGCCGCTCGCTGCTGGGCATTCTCGAGAGCGGCGGCTACGCCCGCGACGGGCGCGCCGCCGGCGACGCCATGCGCTCCATCCTCGCCGATGCCGACCGCCTGAGCGGCCCGCTGCGGACCTGAGCGCGTGACCACGCGCGGACGCTTCTTCAGACGGGGCCTGCGGCCCCGCTTTCGCGGCATCCGCTTCCGCCTCGGCATGGCCATGGCCCTGGCCCTGCTGCCGTTTCTGATCTTCAGCGCCGTCCAGCTCCAGGCCGATTTCCGCGACGAAGCCTTCGCCCGACGCGAGATGCTGCGTCTGGCCGCCGAGCGCAGCGTGGCCGACCAGCAGGGCCGCGTGCGGTCGACCGCCGCCCTGCTCGAGATTCTCGCTTTGGAGGGGACGGGGCCGGGCTGCGCCGCCCGCCTCACGGCCGTCGACGCCCGGCTGCGCATCTATGACGGCTTCGCCCGCTATGGGCCCGACGGTACCCTGCTTTGCGGTTCGCAAGGCGCGGCACCCGCCGGCCCGTGGATGCAGGATCTGCGCGCTGGCCGCCGGGTCGTGGCCGCCCCCTCGGCGGGTGAGGCACCGGGCGTGCTGATCGCGCTCCGTCTGGAGCGGCCGCTGGGGGCGTTCGACGGCGCCACCGCGGTGGTCATGCCTCTGAGCGAGCTTCTCCCTCGCCGGGACATCCGCAGCCTGCCGGCCGGCGCTGAGGCGGCCCTGGTCTCTCCCGACGGCCGCGTTCTGGCCACGACGCGGGCTTCCGCCTTCGAGGATATGCCCGCCCTGACGCCGCCGCCGGCCGACACGGGCGAGGCCGTTGTCGTCGAGCACAGGGGCCGGGTCTATGTGCGGGCCTCGCTGATCGACCGCGAACTGCACGTCCTCTACTCGGCGCCGGCGCCGGGGCTGCTGTCCTGGGCCCGGCTGAACCCGATCGGCGCCTTCCTGATGCCACTGGCGGTCTGGCTGGCCGCGTTCGTGGCTGTGATGGCCCTGTCAGAGCGGTTCGTCATTCGATGGCTGGACTATCTGCAGCGGGTCGCCGCCATTCACGCCAAGGGCCGACTGTCCGTACGCCCCGTGCAGGCCGACGCCGCGCCGACAGAGATACGCACCCTTGCCCGAACGCTGGACGATCTGGCCACCGGCGTCACGACCCGCGACCAGTCCTTGATGAAGGCGCTGGAGGAAAAGGACGCGCTGATGCGCGAGATCCACCACCGGGTGAAGAACAACCTGCAGATCATCTCGTCCCTGCTCAGCATGCAGCAGCGCAGCGTGACCGACGCCTCGGCCAAGGCGGCGCTGGGGGACACGCGCCAGCGCATCTCCGCCCTCGCCCTGATCTACCGCACCCTCTACCAGGCCGAGGATCTGGGCCGGGCCGACATCAAGGACTTCCTCGACGCCCTCGTCGGACAGATGGTCGCCGACCAGGCTGGACGGGGTCAGGTGATCGCGAGCTCCGTCCAGTCGGACTCCCTGATCGTCGATCCCGACAAGCTGGCCCCCATGGCGCTGTGGCTGGTGGAGGCCGTGTCCAACGCCCAGAAGCACGCCTTCACCACGGGCGGCACGGCGCTGGCCGTGCGGTTCCGCGTCGACGGCGGGACGAGCGTGCTCGAGGTCGAGGACGACGGCCCAGGGCTGACGCCCTCGACGGCGTCCGGCGTCGGCCGCACCCTGATGGCCGCATTCGCCAAACAACTGCGCGGAGAGACCGAAATTCTGGCCGGTCCGATGGGCGGGGCGCTGATCCGGATGACGTTCGTCACCCCCGGCGCGCCAACCTCGTCGGAAGCTCACGGAACCGCGTGACGGCGGCGACGTTTCATCCGGCGAGACACCCCTCCAGGAGCCTGAAAATGCGCAAGCTGTTCGTCATTCTGAGCGCCGCCGCCGCCCTGACCACGGCCGCGTGCAACACCGTCGCAGGCGTGGGCCGCGACACCGCCGCTGCCGGCACGGCCGTCACCGAGGCCGCCGAAGACGCGGCCGACTGAGAACACGGTCGCGGCCTCCCCCCGGGGCCGCAACCGACCGCGTGAGCCGGTCCCCCACACGGCTGTGACGCGAAGGCGAGGCCCCGCCGGCCCCAAACGGCGGGGCCTCCGCAATTCCGGCTTCCCCCGGTTCACGCCCGCTTCTAACGTCGCCATCGGCCGGACCCGCCAAGAGGTCCGCCGGAGGAATGACGAGGGGCCATGACCACCACCGCCGAAACGTCCACCCAGGACGATCCCAAAACCCTGCGCACCGTCGTGGCTGCGTCGGCCGCCGGCACGGCGTTCGAGTGGTACGACTTCTTCATCTTCGGCTCTCTGACCGCCGTCATCGCCCGGCACTTCTACGCCGACGTGGGCGAGGCGGCCTCCTACATCCTGGCCCTGCTGACCTTCGGCGTCGGCTTCGTCGTTCGCCCTCTCGGCGCTCTGGTGTTCGGCTGGTTCGGCGACAGGACCGGCCGCAAGAAGACCTTCCTCGTCACCATCACCCTGATGGGGGTCGCCACGGTGGCGATCGGCCTGCTGCCCGACTACGACCAGATCGGCATCGCCGCGCCGGTTCTCCTCATCCTCATGCGCATCCTGCAGGGCTTCGCCCTCGGCGGAGAGTACGGCGGGGCCGCCATCTACGTCGCCGAGCACTCGCCGGCCCGGAAGCGCGGCCTGCTGACCGGCTGGATCCAGACCACCGCGGCGCTGGGGCTGATCGGTGCCCTGTCGGTCATCCTGATCACCCGCGCGATCGTCGGTACCGAGGCCTTCGACGAGTGGGGATGGCGCATCCCCTTCCTGCTGTCGGCGCTGCTGCTCGCGGTGTCGCTGTGGATCCGCATGAAGCTGGACGAAAGCCCGGCCTATGAGCGGATGAAGGCCGAGGCGGGCGAGAAGCGCGCGCCCTACGTCGAGAGCTTCCTGCGCTGGAAGAACGGCCGCTTCGTCCTGATCGCCCTGTTCGGCATCATGATCGCCCAGGGGGCGGTCTGGTACTGCGGATATTTCTACGCCCGCTTCTTCATGGAGCGGGTGCTGAAGGTCGAGGTGAACACCGTCGACCAGCTGATGCTGGCGGTGACGGCCCTGTCAGCCTTCCTTTACGTGTTCTTCGCCTGGCTGTCGGACCGGGTCGGGCGCAAGCCGGTCATGCTGTTCGGCATGATCCTGGCTCTGGTGGCCTATTTCCCCGGCTTCCACGCCCTGACCCGCGCGGCCAACCCGGCGCTGGCCGAAGCCCAGGCGACCGCGCCCGTCACCGTCGTGGCCGACCCCGCCACCTGCGCCGTCCAGTTCGACCCGGTGGGCAAGACCGCCTTCGCCTCCTCCTGCGACATCGCCAAGAACGTCCTGTCCAACGCCGGCGTCAGCTACGCCAACGAGGCCGCCGCGCCCGGAACCCTGGCCGTCGTCCGGGTCGGCGAGGCGGTCGTGCCCTCGGTCGAGGGCGGTGCCCTGGACCCGTCGGGGCTGAAGGCCGCGCGGACGGAGGTGGAGGGTCGCATCAAGGGTGCCCTGGTCGCCGCGGGCTATCCGGAAAGGGCCGATCCGGCGCGGATCAATCTACCGGCCGTGTTCGGCATCCTGATGATCTTCATCGTCGCGGCGACGGCGCTGTACGGGCCGCAGGCGGCGGCGCTGGTCGAACTGTTCCCCACCCGCGTCCGCTACACGGCCATGAGCCTGCCCTACCACGTCGGCACCGGCTGGGTGGGCGGCCTCCTGCCCGCCGCCAGCTTCGCCCTCGTGGCCTGGTCGGGGAACATCTACTTCGGCCTGTGGTACTCGGTGGTCTTCACCGCGATCGCGGTCGTCGTAGCCCTGATATGGCTGCCCGAGACCAAGGGTCGCGATCTGGACACCATCGGGCGGTGAGGCGTTATGGCGTCTCCACCGCAGGAGACGCCCATGACCTCGCCCCGTGACGCCGGACTGAAACTGCTGCGCGAGCACGCCCTGATCGCCGGCAAGCCGGTGACGGGCACGGGCACGGCCCGGATAGCCGTGGACGATCCCGCGACCGGCGAGGTCATCGGCCACGTGCCCGACCTCGGCGCGGCGGAGACGGAGCGCGCGATTCAGGCTGCCGCCGACTCCTTCCCCGACTGGTCCCGGTCCGACCCCCATGCCCGGGCGAAGATCCTGCGGGACTGGGCCGCGCTGATCGACGAGAACACCGACGGCCTCGCCGCTCTTATGGCGCTGGAGAATGGCAAGCCGTTCGCGGAGGCGAAGGGCGAGGTCGCCTATGCCAACGGCTTCCTGAAATGGTTCGCGGGCGAGGCCGAACGCCTGCTGGGCGAGACCCAGGACACCCCGCTGGGGCACCTGATCCTGACCTTCCGCCAGGCGGTCGGCCCCTGCGCCCTGATCACGCCGTGGAATTTCCCGGCGGCCATGCTGACGCGCAAGCTGGGCCCCGCCTTCGCCGCGGGCTGCACGGCGGTGGTCAAGCCGGCCAGCCAGACGCCCTTCACCGCCATCGCCCTGGCCGAGCTTGCGGATCGCGCCGGCGTGCCGAATGGGGTGCTGAACGTCGTCACCGGCGACGCAGCGACCATCGGCGGCGTGCTGACGTCCTCGCCCCTGATCCGCAAGCTGTCGTTCACCGGCTCCACCCCCGTGGGGCGCAAGCTCGCTGAACAATGCGCGCCGACGCTGAAGCGCGTGTCGATGGAGCTGGGCGGGGCCGCACCCCTGATCGTCTTCGCCGACGCCGACCTCGAGCAGGCCGCCGAGGAGACGGTGAAGGGCAAGTTCCGCAACGCCGGCCAGACCTGCGTCTGCCCCAACCGCGTCTACGTCGAGGCCCCGGTGGCCGAAGAGTACGCCCGCATTCTCGCCGACAAGGTCGCTGCCCTGAAGGTCGGCGGGGCCTTCGAGGACGACGTCAAGGTCGGTCCCCTGATCGAGGACAAGGCGCTGGACAAGGTCGAGACCCACCTGGCCGCGCTGAAGACAGACGGGGCGAAGGTTCTGACCGGTGGCGAGCGCCACGACCTCGGCGGCCGTTTCTTCCAGCCGACCGTCACCCTCGGCGGCGACGACGCCCTGTTCCGCGAGGAGGAGACCTTCGGCCCCCTGGTCCCCGTCTTCCCCTTCGAAAGCGAGGACGAGGTGGTCGACAAGGCCAACGACAGCCCGTTCGGCCTCGCCTCCTACCTGTTCACCCGCGACCTCGACCGCGCCCTGCGCATCGGCCGCCGCATCGAGGCCGGCATGTGCGGGGTCAACACGGGCCTGATCTCGACCCCAGTCGCCCCGTTCGGCGGGGTGAAGCAGTCCGGCTACGGCCGCGAGGGCTCGGTCCACGGCATCGACGAATACGTGGACGTCAAGGCCGTGACGCTGGCGTTGCGCTAGACCGGCAGCGCCCCGCGCTTGACCACCGTGCGCATCGCCACGCTCGAGCTGACCCGCGTCACGCCCGGTATCCGCGTCAGTTCGCGCGCGTGGATACGTTCCAGATCGTCGACGTCGCGGCACACCATGCGTAGCAGGTAGTCAGACGACCCCGTCATCAGGTGGCACTCGACCACCTCCGGCACGGTGGCGATGGCGGTCTCGAAGGCGGTCAGGGCGCTCTCGGCCTGACTGGCCAGGGTCACCGTCACGAACACAGAGATCGGCAGTCCGACCGCGCGCTCGTTGATGATGGCCGCGTAGCGGCTGATGACGCCTTCGGTCTCCAGCGCGCGCAGACGGCGCAGGCAGGCGCTTTCGGACAGGTTCACGGTCCGGGCCAGGTCGGCGTTGGTCATGCGTCCGTCGGCCTGCAGGGCGCGGATCATACGCCGGTCGGTCTCGTCGAGGGTGACGGCGGAAACAGTCTTCATCGACAGCCTCATTCGCAGATTCTGCGAGTTTACGCCGTTCACTCAGAGAAAAGAACAGGAACCTGTCGCCGCACCATCGCTAGATTGCGCGCCGACGCGAGCCGTCCGTCGAAGGCGGCCGCCCCATCCAGACGAGGAAATCCCAGATGCGCGTCGGCGTCCCCAAGGAAATCAAGAAGAACGAGCATCGCATCGGCCTGACGCCGACCGCCGTGCGCGAGTACGTGGCCCATGGGCATGACGTGACGGTCGAGGCCGGCGCCGGTCTGGGCGCGGGCTTCACCGACGCCGACTACAAGAAGGCGGGCGCCAAGCTGGCGTCCACGGCCGCCGAGATCTTCGCGAACTCCGACATGATCGTGAAGGTCAAGGAGCCGCAGAAGGTCGAGTGGGAGATGCTGAAGAAGGACCAGATCCTCTTCACCTACCTGCACCTGGCGCCCGATCCGGAGCAGACGAAGGGGCTGATGTCCTCGGGCTGCGCCGCGGTGGCCTATGAGACCGTGACCGACGCGCGCGGCGGCCTGCCCCTGCTGGCCCCCATGTCCGAAGTCGCCGGCCGGATCGCCGTCTTCTCGGCCGCCGAGACCCTGCTGAAGCACAATGGCGGCATGGGCCTGCTGTTCTGCGGCGTGCCGGGCGTGGCTCCGGCGCGCGTGCTGGTGCTGGGCGGCGGCGTCGTCGGCCTGAACGCGGCGCGCATGGCGCTGGGCCTGAACGCCGAGGTGGTGGTGCTGGAGCGCTCGATCCCCCGCATGGCCTACATCGACGAGATGACCAACGGGCGCGTCGTCACCCGCTATTCCTCGATCGGCGCGATCGAGGAGGAACTGGTCAAGGCCGACGTCATCATCGGCGCCGTGCTGGTCCCGGGCGCCGAGGCCCCCAAGCTGATCAAGCGCGAGCACCTGAAGCAGATGAAGCCCGGCAGCGTGCTGGTCGACGTCGCCATCGACCAGGGCGGCTGCTTCGAAACCTCCAAGCCGACCACGCACGAGGACCCGACCTACGTCGTCGACGGCGTCGTCCACTACTGTGTCGCCAACATGCCCGGGGCCGCCCCGCGCACCTCGTCCGAGGCCCTGAACAACGCAACCCTGCCCTTCGGACTGGCGCTGGCGGACAAGGGTCTGGACGCGCTGAAGGACAATCCGCACCTGGCGCGGGGCCTGAACGTGCTGAACGGCGAGCTGACCTATCCGGCCGTCGGCGAGGCGCTGGGCCTGAAGTGGAGCGACCCCTATGGCGTGTGGGGGTGATCGCCCTCAGGCGGTGACGGAGACGCGGGGGCCGGCGCTGGCCCGGGCCAGCTCCCGCTCCAGCTCCGCCTGATCGCGGTCAAAGGCGCGCCAATCCGCTTCGGACGGCGAGCGGAACGACGTCGTCCCTTCGCCCCGGATGTCGTCGCGGGCCTTCTTCAGGGCGGCGAGGAACCGGCGAATCTCGTCGAAAACGCCCTTTTCGCCCGTCATGTCGGCCTGCATGTCCGCGAGGCGGTCCAGTTCGTCGTCGGCGCGCCGGACCTGATCGTCGGCGCCGGCGTCCGAGGCCGCGTCGCGTGCGGCTTCCACGCCCTCGACCCGGTGCTTCATCAGCGCCATGTCGGCGTCGGAGACGTCCCGCCCGCCCGACTCCCTGAACGCCTTCGTCGCCGCCTTCAGCTCGCGCGCGATCTCGCCGGCGAGCTTGAGCGCCGAGCGCGGATCAATCTTCACCATCAGCTTCAGCGCCTCGACCTTGGCCCTCACGAACTCCAGACGGCGGGACGCCATTTCCCGCGCCCGTTCCTTGACGGACGGCACGGAGATCAGGGGCGCGGCGGCCGTGGTCTGGCGCTCCGAACCCGGCGCAGCGACGCTCCGGGACAGGGGCGTCGGCCCCGCGTTCGGCGGGTGGATGATCGAGATCATTCTGATCCCCAAAGGTTTCGCCAGCCAACGTTGCCCGAGTGCGCTTAAGGAAGCCTTGCCCAGTGCGCCCGGCCCGGCTGTTTCTCGCCACCCTTCTGCGGCATAAGCCCTGCTCAAGCAGCGAGCGACAGCGTCGCGAGCGGTAGCGCACAAGAAGTTCCATGAAGTTCCTCGACCAGGCCAAGATCTACATCCGCTCCGGCAACGGCGGCGGCGGCTCCGTGTCTTTCCGGCGCGAGAAATTCATCCCCCAGGGCGGTCCCGACGGCGGCGACGGCGGCAACGGCGGCAACGTGTGGATCACGGCCGTCGACGGGCTGAACACCCTGATCGACTTCCGCTACCAGCAGCATTTCCGGGCCGAGACGGGCAACCACGGCCAGGGCCGCAACATGCACGGCGCCAAGGGCGAGGACGTCATCCTGCGGGTTCCCGTCGGCACCCAGGTGCTGGACGAGGACAAGGAGACGGTCCTGCTGGACATGGACCAGGCCGGCAAGACCGAGATGCTGCTGCGCGGCGGCAACGGGGGCTGGGGCAACGCCCGCTTCAAGGGCCCGGTCAACCAGGCCCCCATGCACGCCAATCCGGGGCAGGAAGGGCAGGAACGCGCCATCTGGCTGCGGCTGAAGCTGATCGCCGACGTCGGTCTGGCCGGTCTGCCCAATGCCGGCAAGTCGACCTTCCTCGCCGCGGTCTCGGCCGCACGGCCCAAGATCGCCGACTATCCCTTCACCACCCTGGCCCCCAATCTGGGCACCGTGGACCTGAGCCCCAACGAGCGGTTCGTGATCGCCGACATCCCCGGCCTGATCGAGGGTGCCAGCGAGGGCGCGGGTCTGGGCACGCGGTTCCTCGGCCACGTCGAACGCTCCGGATGCCTGATCCACCTCGTCGACGCGACCCAGGACGACGTCGCCGCCGCCTGGCGCACCATCCGCCACGAGCTGGAGGCCTATGGCGAGGGGCTCGGCGACAAGGTCGAGATCCTGGCGCTGAACAAGATCGACGCCCTGACCGACGAGGGGCGGGCGGAGAAGGCGGCGGAGCTGAAGGCGGCGGCGGGCGTGGAGCCGGTCATGGTCTCCGGCGTCTCGGGCGAAGGCGTGCAGGAGCTGCTGCGCGCGGCCTGGACGGTCGTCCGCCGATCCCGCGGCGAGATCGGCCCGATCGACGACGACGGCCCCGTGCAGGAGACGCCCGGCGGCTGGCAGCCTTGACCGCGACCTGTTAGGGCAGTCTTGAGCATAAGCCCGGACGCGCCCCACCCTTGAGCTTCTTCCATGCCGGTCCCGCGCCGCGCGCCTTCGGACCCCGTCCGGGGGCGCTGCGCGACGGCCTGCGCCTCGAATCCGGCATGCGCGTCGGCCTGTTCGGCGGCTCGTTCAATCCGGCCCACGACGGCCACGCCCACGTGGCGGAAACGGCGCTGACGCGGCTGGGTCTGGACCGCGTGGTCTGGCTGGTCTCGCCCCAAAACCCCCTGAAGGACGCGCGCGAGACCGCCCCGCTCGAGACGCGCATGGCCTCGGCCCACCGCTGGGCCCGGGGTCCGGCCATGATCGTCTCGGACTTCGAGACGCGGGCGGGGACCAGCTGGACGGTCGACACCCTGCGCGCGCTTCAGGCGCGGCACCCCGGCGTGCGGTTCGTCTGGCTGATGGGGTCGGACAATCTGGAGTCCTTCGACCTGTGGCGGGGCTGGACCGACATCATGCGGATGATGCCGATGGCGGTGATCGCCCGCCCCGGCAGCTTGCTGGAGAGCCGGTCCGCCCCCGCCGCGCGCCGCTTTGCCTTCGCCCGGGTGCCGGCCGCCCAGGCCCGTCTGCTCCCGCGGATGGCCGCTCCGGCCTGGACCTACCTGGCCGCGCCGCTGAACCCGCGGTCGTCGACGGCCCTGAGGGCGTCGATGGGCCACGATACCAATACATAGCCGAACAGCTATGGACAAACTCATATCTAACTGGTTATGAGTTGCGCATGACCGCTTCGCCCGACGTGCTGTTCCGCGCCCTCGGTGACCCGACCCGGCTCGCATTGTTCGAGCGCCTGTGCCGCGAAGGCGACCAGACTGTCGGCGCGCTGACACTTCAGGCGGGGATCTCCCAGCCGGCAGTGAGCAAGCATCTGGCGGTGCTGAAGCGCGCCGGTCTGGTCTCGGACCGGCCCAAGGGCCGCACCGTCCACTACCGGGCCCGGGCGGAAGCCCTCGGTCCGATGCTGGACTGGGCCGGCGACATGGCCGGCTTCTGGGAGGCCCGGTTCAACGATCTCGGCGACCTGCTGGAAAGGATGGACGAATGACCGATGCCGCCGCCCAGGTGCGCACCGTCACGGTGGAGCGCGAGTTTCCCCACCCGCCCGGGAAGCTTTGGCGCGCCCTGACCCGTCCCGAGCTGATCGCCCGCTGGCTGATGGACAACGACTTTCGCCCCGAGGTCGGGCACGACTTCCGCCTGACGGGCGAGTGGGGCGGTACGCTGGACTGCCGGGTCCTGACCGTGGAGCCCGAGCGGCAGCTGGCCTACAGCTGGGATTTCGTCCACGACGACCCGGCCTTCGCCCTGAGAAGCGTGGTGACCTTCACGCTGACGCCAACCGGGACCGGCACGCGGCTGCGCATGGAGCAGGTCGGCTTCCGCCCCGACCAGAAGCAGGCGCTGGGCGGTGCCCGGCACGGCTGGGCGGCCTTCATGGACAGGCTGGACGCCCTGCTGGACCCGGAGAGCTGACGGCATGTCGGAGAAACCCAGACTTTTGTCCGGCGGCAACCCGCAGATCCCTCTCGGGCACGGCGACGCCCCCGTGCAGGCGTGGATCGCCGCCGCACCGGGCTGGAAATCGGCCGCCGCCGCCCGCCTCGACGCCCTGATCGGGAAGACCGTGCCGGGCGTGGTCAGGGCCGTGAAGTGGAACTCACCCCTCTACGGCCTCGACGGCCGGACCTGGTTCCTCAGTTTCCACGCCTTCGATCGCTATCTGAAGGTGGCCTTCCACAACGGCGCGGATTTGTCCCCGCCCTTGCCGGTCGGGTCGAAACAGCCGCGGGTGCGCTATCTGCATATCACGGAGGAAGACCCCGGCGACGCCGACCGGTTGGCCGACTGGATCGCCCAGGCCGCGAAGCTTCCGGGAGAGAAGATGTGACCCCTTCGGAAAGGATCGACGCCCGTATCAGGGACCTCGGCGACTGGCGTGGCGAGATCCTGTCGCGGCTGCGGGCCCTGATCCACGAAGCCCTGCCGGACGTCGAGGAGACGGTGAAGTGGGTCAAGGCCACCAATCCCCACGGGGTGCCGGTGTGGGAGCACGCGGGCATCCTGTGCACCGGTGAGATCTACGGGGGATACGTCAAGCTGACCTTCGCACGGGGCGCGACGCTGGCTGATCCCGCCGGCCTGTTCAACGCGGGCTTCGCCGGCGGCACGCGCCGGGCCATCGACCTCAGGGAGGGACAGGCGGTGGACCCGGCCGCCTTCCGGGATCTGATCCGCGCGGCGGCGCAGGCGAATCGGGCCGCCCGCAAGGCCGGGTGACGCTCCGGGCCGCGCGTGCTATGGTCCGGCTCACGTCCATCTGACCGGAGCCCTAAGCTGTCCCCGTCTTCCGCGCCCCGCGCGCCCGCCGTCTCCAACACGGCGCACGAGTCCGACCCCATTCCGCCGCTGCGCCCCGAGGATGGGACCGACGCGCCGCTTCCGGTCGGATCGACCCCGCTGGAACAGGCTCTGATCACCAAGCTGGACGAGGACAAGGCCCAGGATCTGGTCCTGATCGACCTCAAGGGCAAATCCTCCATGTCCGACGCCATGATCGTGGCGTCCGGCCGCTCGCACCGTCACGTGGGCGCGTTGGCCGACCACCTGCTGCGCGTGCTCAAGGACCACGGTCTGGGCAAGGCCAAAGTCGAGGGCCTGCCGCATTGCGACTGGGTGCTGATCGACGCCGGGGACGTGATCGTCCACCTGTTCCGGCCCGAGGTGCGCAGCTTCTACAACATCGAGAAGATCTGGGCGGTCGAGAGCGGCCACCGCGTCGACGCCCGCGCCTGATCCGGTGAAGCTGGCGGTCGTCGCCATCGGCAAGTCCGGGCGCGGCCCGGAGGCGACGCTGGCCGCCGACTATGCCGGGCGGGCGACGCTGGCCGGGCGCGCGCTCGGACTCGGCCCCGTCGACCTCGTCGATCTGGATCCGCGCAAGCCCGGCAAGGCGCCAGAGGCCGAACTGATCCTGAAGGCCGCCGAGGGCGCCCACCTGATCGCCTGCGACGAGCGCGGCAGGACCTATTCGAGCCGCGCCTTCGCCGACCACCTCGCCGAACTGCGCGACCGCGGCGAGAGGCGCGTCGTCTTCGCCATCGGCGGGGCGGACGGACTGGACGAGAGCGTGCGCGCGGCGGCCGCCTCGACCCTGGCCTTCGGACCACAGACCTGGCCGCACGCCCTGGCGCGCGCCATGCTGGCCGAGCAGGTCTATCGCGCGGTGACCATCCTGGGCGGTTCGCCCTATCATCGCGACTGATGCGCCGCCTCCTGCTTCTCACCCTGGCCGCCCTGTCCCTCGGCGCCGCGCCGGCCGCGGGTCTCCAACCCGTCGCATCGACGGAAACGGCGCAGCTTCAGGCCCGATATCGCGACGCCGTGGTCCGCTTGCGCCGGCTGGAGGAGGAGTCCGCCTCCGCGGCTCGCACGGCGAGTGCCGCGGCCGACCCCGGGACCGGGGTCGCGCCCTCCGCCGACCGGTCCCGGCTCGACGCCCTGGCGGCGCGCGAGGCACCGGTTCTGGCCGAACTGACCCGGCTGCGGGCGCGTCAGGGCCGCCTGCTGGGCGGGCTTCAGCGCCTGACCCGCCGTCCGCCCCCGCCGCTGGTCGTGCCCGCCGCCCGGGCGGTAGAGGCCCGACGCGCAGCCCTGTTGATGCGCGAGGCCGCCCTGGCGCTGGAAGCCCGGGCGCAGGCCCTCGAAGCGCGCCGCGCCGAGGTGGCGCGCGATCGCCGGGCGGTTCTGTTGTCGCAGGCTGGTGCGCTCGCCGCCGACAGCGCCGCCGGAGAACGCGCCGCCCTCACCGCCGATCGTGGCGCGGCCCGACGCGCGCGCGCGGTGGTCCTGGCCGCCGAGGCGCGCGCCGCCCGGGCCGAGGTCGCCGCCCTCGCCGCGCGACTGCGCCGGCTCGGGGCCGCCGTGCCCGAGGTGCCCGCCGACGCCGTGACCCGGGTCTCGGCCCTGCCCGCCGGCCGCGATCGCCTCGTCGCGCCCGTGGCCGGCCCGCCGCAACTCCGGTTCGGGCGCGAGGCCGCCGGCTGGCGCTGGACCGGGACCGGCGAGCCCGTGCGCGCGCCCGCGCCCGGCCGGGTGGCCCATGTGGGCCCCCATGAGGCGTGGGGCACGGTGGTGCTGCTGGATCTCGGAGCGGGCTGGCACGCGGTCGTCCTGGGCCTCGACGACGCCGCCGTCGCGTCGGATCAACGCGTCGAAGCCGGACAGACGCTCGGAACCAGCCGCCCGGGTGCCCCGCTTCAGTTCGAGCTTCGCCGGGAAGAGACGCCGGTCGATCCCGCCCGGTTCATGCCCTGATCGCGGGAAGTCACTGGCGCGTCCGCTCTGACGCTGATTTTATCGTCCGGGGTCGGTCGCGCCTTGTTTCCGCCGCGGCGGGGCCGATGATCCCGGTTCCTCCCCCGCGCGCCCCGTGCGCGCACAGACGAAGATGCGAGATCGAATGCGCAAAGCCCTCATCGCCGGATGCGCCGCCGTGGCGATCGGTGCCGTCGCCGTCACGGCGGTGGCCCAGACCCCGCGCAACGAAACCTTCCGCATGCTGGAACTGTTCGGCGACGTGCTGGCGGTGGTCGAGCAGGCCTATGTCGTTCCGGTCGACAACAAGAAGCTGATCGAGGCGGCGCTGGGCGGCATGATGACCGCGCTGGACCCGCACTCCAGCTACCTCGCCCCGGCCGGGTTCGAGGACCTGCGCGAGCGGACCGAGGGTCAGTATTCCGGCGTCGGCCTGACCATCAGCTCCGAGGCGGGGCTGGTGAAGGTCATCTCGCCCATGGACGGCAGTCCGGCGGCCCGCGCCGGCGTCCAGGCCGGGGACGTCATCTCGGTCATCGACGGTGCCAGCGCCGCCGGACTCAGCGTGTCCGAGGTCTCCGAGAAGCTGCGCGGCGCACCGGGAACCGACGTCGCCGTCACCTTCCTGCGCGACGGCGCCGACCCGCTGGAGGTCACCCTGACCCGCGAGGTGATCAAGATCGAGTCCGTCACCGGCCGCATGGAAGGCGACTTTGGCGTCATCCGCATCTCCACCTTCGATGACAACACGGTCCGGGACCTGAACCGCGTCATCGGCGAGCTGAAGACGGCCAATCCGGGCGTGAAGGGCTATGTCGTCGATCTGCGAAACAACGGCGGCGGCCTGCTGTCGGCCGCGGTCGGCGTGTCCGACGCCTTCCTCGAGCGCGGCGAGATCGTCAGCCAGCGCGGTCGCCGTCCGGAACAGATCGACCGCTGGTCGGCCCGTCCGGGCGATCTGACCGACGGCAAGCCGATCGTCGTGCTGGTCAACTACGGCTCCGCCTCGGCGTCGGAGATCGTGGCCGGTGCCCTGAAGGACCATGAACGGGCGACGATCGTCGGCCTGACCAGCTTCGGCAAGGGCTCGGTCCAGACGGTCATCCCGCTGCGCGGCGGCCAGGACGGGGCCCTGTCGATCACCACGGCGCGCTACTACACGCCCTCGGGCCGCTCGATCCAGAAGATCGGCATCGAGCCGGACCTCGAGGTCTCGCGCTCGACGGCCGAGGCGCGGATCGTGTCGCGCTCGTCCTTCGTCTATTCCGAGGCGGCCTACGCCAACTCTCTGGACGCCTCGATCGGGGCCGAGCGCCGGGGTGCCCACGTGCCGCTGGAGGCGCCCGGCGAGGACTGGCCCGAGGACAAGGACTATCAGCTGGAGCGGGCCTACGACGTGCTGCGGGCCGGCGGCGACCTGGCCGCCCTCGCGCCCGCCCCCGCCGGCATCGTGGTCACGCCCCCGGACCAGCAGAACGCGGCGCTGGCCGCCGACTGAGGGGTCAGGCGGTAGGGGTAGGCGGTAGGGAAAGACGCTGGGACGGGGGCCCAGCCTGCCCCTACCCCTACCCCTACCCCTCCTGCCTCCCCATTCATGCCTAACGCGCCGTTAGGCTTTCTTAACCGGCACCGCGCGATGATCCCGACCGCAAGGGTGTGATCCGCCGTGACCATGTTCGCCAAACGTCAGTCCGCGCTCGCCGCCTCGGCCGGGCGCCCGCCGGAACGCCGCAGCCTCAAGGCCGGCGTTGCCCCCCTCCTGCGCGCGCTCAAGAAGCCCCCGGTAGCCGTCGCCGGCTCGGCGGTTCTGCTGTTTTCGGCCGTCGCCCTGTTCGTCGCCGTTTTGGGCGACCCCTCGGCCGCCAACCCGACCGCCCGCGCCGGCCTGAAACGCGAGGCGCGTCCCGCGGCCGCCCCGCCGACGGGACTGGAAGCCTTCACCGCCGGCCTGGGCGGGGCCTATCAGGACCTCGCTGCGGATCCGGCTGCCGTTGACGGCGAGGCGACCCTGACCCTGCCGGACGGTGCCAGCGTGGGCGGGGCGGGTCCCGCCTTCACTGCGCCCCGCCTGACCGCCGCCTCGCCGCTGAGCCAGGCCCCGATCGCCGGCCTGTTCACCCCCGACCCCAACGGGCCCCAGCCCGTCATCGCCGAAGACGGTCGTGTCCCGGCCCAGGCCTACGCCCGGCCGTTCCGCCCCAATGGCAAGCCTCGCGTGGCCCTGATCGTCGGCGGTCTGGGTCTGAACGCCGTCACCACCCGCGCCGCCATCGAGCGTCTGCCGCCCGAGATCACCCTCAGCTTCGTGCCCTATGCCGAGGGCTTGCAGGGCTGGATCGACCTGGCCCGGGCGCACGGCCACGAGGTGATGCTGGAAATCCCCATGGAGCCGACCGGCTATCCCGACAACGATCCCGGCCCCTACACCCTGCTGGCGTCGGGCGGGGCGGCGGACGTGGAGGCCAAGCTGCCATGGCTGCTGGGCCGGGCGACCGGCTATTTCGGCGTGATGAACTATCTCGGCGACCGCTTCATGGCTTCGGACGCCGGCTTCTCGGCCTTCATGGGTGAGCTGCGGCGGCGCGGCGTGGCCTTCGTCGACGACGGCCTGGCCCGCAGGCGTCCCGGGGCCTGGGCCCGCGCCTCGGCCGACCACGTGGTCGACGAGGTGCAGACCCCCGCCGCCATCATGGGCCGCCTCAACGCCGTGGAGGCCCTCGCCAAGCAGCGCGGCGGCGCGCTGGGGACCGGCTTCGGCTATCCCGTGACGGTCGAGGCCGTGGCCCGCTGGGCCTCGGGGCTGGACGCGCGCGGCCTGCAACTGGCGCCCGCCAGCGCCATGACGCGCTCGGGCTGAGGTGGAACGCGACCTTTCCCTCTATCGCCCCAACGTCGGCGTGGTCCTGTTCAACGCGGACGGCCGGGTCTGGCTGGGCCATCGCATCCACACGCCCGGCCCGTGGCGCTGGCAATTCCCCCAGGGCGGCGTCGACGACGGCGAGGATCTGGAGACCGCCGCCCGCCGCGAGCTGTTCGAGGAGACCGGCGTGCATTCGGTCGAGTATCTGGACCGCACCCCCGGCTGGATCGCCTACGACTTTCCGCCCGACCTCGGCGGGCCGCGCGCGAAATGGGGTCACAAGGGGCAGAAGCAGGTGTGGTTCGCCTACCGCTTCACCGGAACAGACGCCGAGATCGATCTGGAGGCGCACGGCGAACCGGAGTTCGACGCCTGGCGCTGGGCAGGTCTGGACGAGACGCCGTCCCTGATCGTCCCGTTCAAGCGGGCGGTCTATGAGCAAGTGCTGACCGCCTTCGCCCGTTTCGCACGCTGAGGTTCAGTCCGCCGCAGGCGGCGGGGTCCATTCGACCCGCAGTTCGACGGGCGCCGCCGGGTCGGTCGCCGGGACGTACTCCCATCTCAGCATGTCCTCGCCGCGATCGCTCAGTCCCCGCACGCGCGTATTGGTCACGCCGGAGGTCACGCCGGACGGAAAGTCGCGGATGTTCCAGGTCAGGGGCCGTTCCGCCGCCCAATCCTTGAGCCCGCGGTCCAAGGTGAGGATCCGCGCGCCGGGCGCGGAGACGATCAGGCGGCAGGTGTTCCGCTCGGCGGTCGGTGTCTGCACCGTGACCTCCGAGGTCTGCATGCGCAGCCCGAAGGCGTCCGGCCCGGCGGGCGACAGTCCCTTCGTCCCCGCCGCGGCCCGACGACCCCAGCCGTCGCCGATGTCTGCCGGCGCGGCGCAGACCGCCTCGATCATGCCCACGACGTGACGGGCGAAACCGGCGTCGTCCAGCAGCGGCAGGGGATAGACCATGGGCGGAGGTCCCGGCGGCTGCACGGGCTGGCACGCGCACAGCGGCCGGGGCGCGCCGCTGACGCAGGCAGTCAGAGCGAGACCGACGAGGAGAACCGGGGCACGCATGGATCGAACTCCGTTCAGGAGGCGAAGTCGCCATCGCCCACAGCCTCTCCCGCCGCGGCCGACGCTGCAAGCCGACGTTATCTGACGGTGGAGATCAGTCGACCGGGGGTGCCGGGGCCGCCGGGGCCCGGGGTGGGCAGCTGCGCGGAATGTGCAGGATCGTGCCCATCGCCCCTTCGCGCACCGGCGGCTGATAGATGGCCATGGCCGGCCGGCACCCGTCGGCGTCCAGCACGGGTTGGCCCAGCGAGGCGCACCCGGCCAGCGGCAGGATCGCAAGCATCAGTCCCCAAACGCGCATGGCCGCCTCCCTCTCAGGACGCGGCCATCAGGCCCCGCCGGAGCGGGGGCGGTCAAGTCGGATCAGGCTGACGGCTCAATCCGCCGACGCTTCGCCCTCCGGAAGTTCCGTCCCGGTCTCCGACGCCGCCAAGCCCTCCAGAAACACGGACTCTTCCACCGCGAAGAAGTTCATGCGGTCCGTCCTCTCCTCATCCGGAAGGACGCCCGCGTACACGCCGCCGAGGTCGGACCGCCTGCGCCACACCTGAACCTCGCCCCCGTTGGGGGCGTCGACCATGACCGGAGCGAAGCCCGCACCTTCGAAACCGGCCTCCACGGCCTGGCGCACGTCGCCCACGTCGAGACTCTGGCCGCCGCATTGGCCCGGAATGGCGAAGATCATGACCGCGGCGTCGTCGCCGGCCGGCATGGGATGATACATCCACGTCATCGACATCTGGCCGAAGACCAGCTGAAATCCCTCCGGACCACGAGCCAGCATTTCGTCGACGGTTGCCGGCTCCGGCAGCGGTTGAAAGGCCTCCTCGGCCTTGGCCACGCACCACAGGGCTCCGCGCACCGCGGCGTCGACGGTTTCCTGCGCCGTTTGGGCCTGAGCCGCGGTCGACGCCGCCCACACCAGACCGGCCAGGGCGGCGGCGCGGATCACGCCTCCGCCAGTTCCTGGGCGCGTTCGGCCAGGATGGTCAGGCCGGCGGGGGTCACGTCGGCGAAGCCGCCGTGCACCTCGAAGCGGCGGCGCGAGCCGCCGTCGAGGACGGTGACGACGCCTTCCTTCAGCGCGGTCATGAACGGCGCGTGGTCGGCGAGCACGCCGAAGTCGCCTTCGACGCCGGGCGCGTCGACCTGGTCGACCAGGCCCGAAAAGACCTCGCGCTCGGGCGAGACGAGGGAGAAGTTCAGTTTGCCGGCCATGGATCAGTCTCTGTTCTGGTCGAGCGCGGCCTGAACCGCCGCTCGGATCTGGTCGTCGCAGTCGCCCTGCGACCGAAAGGATTCAAGCGCCTGCTCCTGCACGTAGCCGTGCATCCCGCCTATGAGGGCGTACCGCCGCACCGTGCCGCCCTGCCGGGACCGCCACCGATCCATCATCGGCAGAAAGCTTTGCCCGCTCCAGTCCAGGCCGCAGTGCTCAGCCATCGCGCTGATCACCGCGGTGGCGGCGATTTCGGCCGCCTCGTCGTCGGTGACCGGAGGGCTCGCCAGTTCCTCGGTCGTGGCCGCCGCGCACGGCGTTCCGTCGCACTGGAAGTAAGTCATATTGGCGATGACGACCCCGCGGGCCTCGACGCCGATCTCGCGCAGCAGCTCCGCGTCCTGGGCCACGGCCGCCGTGGCGCACAGCGAGGCGGCCATCATCGCCGGGATGACGGCCGCCGTCTTCATCACGCCGCGTCCGCGGCCAGCTTCTGGGCCTTCTCGACGGCTTCCTCGATGGCGCCGACCATGTAGAAGGCCGCTTCCGGCAGGTGGTCGTATTCGCCGGCGACGATGCCCTTGAACGACCGGATCGTGTCTTCCAGCGAAACGAACTTGCCCGGCGAGTTGGTGAACTGCTCGGCCACGAAGAAGGGCTGCGACAGGAAGCGCTGGATCTTGCGGGCGCGCGACACGACCAGCTTGTCGTCTTCCGACAGCTCGTCCATGCCCAGGATGGCGATGATGTCCTTCAGCGCCTTGTACTGCTGCAGGACTTCCTGGACCGAACGGGCGACGCGGTAGTGCTCCTCGCCGATGACCAGCGGGTCCATGATCCGCGAGGTGGAGTCCAGCGGATCCACGGCCGGGAAGATGGCCTGGGCGGCGATGTCGCGGCTCAGCACGGTCGTCGCGTCCAGGTGGGCGAACGAGGCGGCGGGGGCCGGGTCGGTGAGGTCGTCGGCGGGCACGTAGATGGCCTGCACCGAGGTGATCGAGCCCTTCTTGGTCGAGGTGATGCGCTCCTGCAGGTTGCCCATCTCCGTCGCCAGCGTCGGCTGATAGCCCACGGCCGAAGGGATGCGGCCCAGCAGGGCGGACACTTCCGAACCGGCCTGGGTGAAGCGGAAGATGTTGTCGACGAACAGCAGCACGTCCTTGCCTTCCTCGTCGCGGAAGTACTCGGCCTGGGCCAGGCCGGTCAGGGCGACGCGGGCGCGGGCGCCGGGGGGCTCGTTCATCTGGCCGTAGACCAGGGCGCACTTGGACCCCTCGGTCGAGCCGCCGTTCTTGGTCGGGTCCACGTTCACGTTGGACTCGATCATCTCGTGATACAGGTCGTTGCCTTCGCGGGTGCGCTCACCCACGCCGGCCAGAACCGAATAGCCGCCGTAGGCCTTGGCGATGTTGTTGATCAGCTCCTGCATGGTCACGGTCTTGCCCACGCCGGCGCCGCCGAACAGGCCGATCTTGCCGCCCTTGGTGTAGGGGCACATCAGGTCGATCACCTTGATCCCCGTGACCAGGATCTCCGACGAAGTCGACTGCTCCTCGAAGCTGGGGGCCTCGCGGTGGATCGGGCGGTACATCGTGGTCTTGATCGGGCCCTGCTCGTCGATCGGCGCGCCGACGACGTTCATGATGCGGCCCAGCGTGCCCGGACCGACCGGGGCCAGGATCGAGTTGCCCGTGTCCGTCACCGGCTGGCCGCGCGTCAGGCCTTCCGAGGTGTCCATGGCGATGGTGCGGACCATGTTCTCGCCGAGGTGCTGGGCGACTTCCAGCACCAGGGTGAAGGGCTCGCCCGTCTTCTGGTCGACGTTCTGGGTCTCAAGCGCGGACAGGATGGCCGGCAGGTGACCGTCGAACTCCACGTCCACGACGGCGCCGATGACCTGGGCGATGCGGCCCGTGGCGACGGCGGCAGTCGGTGCCGCGGTCGTCGCGGCGGCGGCCTTGGGGGCCTTCGGCGCGGCGGGCTTCTTCGCGGCGGTCTTCTTGGGGGCGGCGGTGTCGGTCATCGGTGCGTTCCGTTCGGAAAGTCGTGTCGTGTGAGGGGTCGGATCAGAGCGCTTCGGCGCCGGCGATGATCTCGATCAGTTCGGTGGTGATCTGGGCCTGGCGCTTGCGGTTGTACTGCAGGGTCAGGCTGTTGATCAGGTCGCCCGCGTTGCGCGTCGCGTTGTCCATGGCGCCCATCTGGGCCCCGAAGAAGCTGGCCTGGTTCTCGTACATGGCCGCCAGAACCTGGGTCGTGATGTTGCGCGGCAGGATGACGTCGAGGATTTCCTCCTCAGACGGCTCGTACTCGTAGACCGCGCCGTTCAGGTCGACCGGGGCGGCGTCGCCGTCGACCACGGCCGGGATCAGCTGGCGCGCGGTCGGCACTTGGGCGATGACCGACTGGAAGCGGCTGTAGAACAGGGTCACGACGTCGGCGTTGCCGGCCTCGAACTCTTCGGCGATCAGGGCGGCCACGGGCTCGGCGGCCGGAAGGCCGACGGTCTTGTGCTCGCTCATCTCGAAGGTGCGGATCACTTTGTCGCCGTACAGGCGGGTCAGGCCGTCGCGCACCTTGCGGCCGACGGCCACGATGCGGACGTCCTTGCCCTGGGCGATCAGGGTGTTGATGCGCTCGCGCGCGGCGCGGATAACGTTGGTGTTGAAGCCGCCTGCCAGACCCTTGTCGCCGGTGGCGACGACGATCAGGTGCTTCTGGTCGCGGCCCGTGCCGGCCAGCAGCTTCGGCGCGCCGTCGCCCGACACGCCGGCCGCCAGGTTGGCGATGACGGCGGCCATCTTGCGGGCATAGGGACGCGCGCTCTCGGCCTGGTCCTGGGCGCGCTTCAGCTTGGCCGCGGCGACCATGTTCAGGGCCTTCGTGATCTTCTGCGTGGACTTCACGCTTCCGATCCGATTGCGCATTTCCTTGAGACTGGCCATCGGGCGCTACTCTTTCAGCTTCCGGGGGTCAGATCAGGCGAAGGTCTTGGTGAAGGCCGCGAGGACGTCCTTCAGCTCGGTTTCCAGCTCGGCGGTCAGGTCCTTCTTGGTCCGGATGCCTTCCAGCAGGCCGGGGTTGGAGGACTTGATGCGGGCCAGCAGCTCGCGCTCGAAGCGGCCGATGTCGGCCACGGCGATGCCGTCCAGATAGCCGCGCGTGCCAGCGTAGACCGAGACGACCTGCTCTTCCATGGTCAGCGGGCTGTACTGCGGCTGCTTCAGCAGCTCGGTCAGGCGGGCGCCGCGGGCCAGCAGCTTCTGGGTCGAGGCGTCGAGGTCCGAGCCGAACTTCGCGAAGGCGGCCATTTCCCGGTACTGGGCCAGCTCGCCCTTGATGGTGCCGGCGACCTTCTTCATCGCCTTGGTCTGGGCCGAGGAGCCCACGCGCGACACCGAGATGCCGACGTTCACGGCGGGGCGGATGCCCTGGTAGAACAGGTCGGATTCCAGGAAGATCTGGCCGTCGGTGATCGAGATCACGTTGGTCGGGATGTAGGCCGACACGTCGTTGGCCTGGGTCTCGATCAGCGGCAGGGCGGTCAGCGAGCCCGAGCCGTAGTCGGCGTTCAGCTTGGCCGAACGCTCCAGCAGGCGGCTGTGCAGGTAGAAGACGTCACCCGGATAGGCTTCGCGGCCCGGCGGGCGGCGCAGCAGCAGCGACATCTGGCGATAGGCCACGGCCTGTTTCGACAGGTCGTCATAGACGATCAGGCCGTGCATGCCGTTGTCGCGGAAATACTCACCCATGGCCGTGCCGGCGAACGGGGCCAGGAACTGCAGCGGGGCCGGCTCGGACGCCGTGGCGGCAACCACGATCGTGTATTCCAGCGCGCCGGCTTCCTCGAGCGTCTTGACGATCTGGGCGACGGTCGAGCGCTTCTGACCGATGGCCACATAGATGCAGTACAGCTTGGCGGACTCGTCGTCCGTGGCGTTGACCGACTTCTGGTTCAGGATGGTGTCGATGGCGACGGCGGTCTTGCCGACCTGACGGTCACCGATGATCAGCTCGCGCTGGCCGCGGCCGATCGGGATCAGGGTGTCGATCGCCTTCAGGCCGGTCTGCATCGGCTCGTGCACCGACTTGCGGGGGATGATGCCCGGTGCCTTCACGTCCACGCGGCGGCGCTCGGTGAACTTGATCGGGCCCTTGCCGTCGATCGGCTCGCCCAGCGGGTTGACGACGCGGCCCAGCAGACCCTTGCCGACCGGCACGTCCACGATCTCACCCAGGCGGCGGACTTCGTCGCCTTCCGAGATGGCGGCGTCCTGGCCGAAGATCACGGCGCCGACGTTGTCGCGCTCGAGGTTCAGGGCCATGCCCTTCACGCCGGCCTTCGGGAACTCGATCATCTCGCCGGCCTGGACGTTGTCCAGACCGTGGATGCGGGCGATGCCGTCGCCGACCGACAGCACCTGGCCGACGTCGGAGACGTCCGCCTCGACGCCGAAGCCGGCGATCTGCTGCTTGAGGATGGCCGAGATTTCAGCGGCGCGGATGTCCATTGCGGTCTCTTTCGTCTTCGTCTTCGCGAGCGCCGGAGCGCCGTGTGGGTTAGGCGCGCTTCAGCGCAAACTTCATCTGGTCGAGCTTGGTCTTCAGCGAGGCATCGAACAGTTTCGAGCCGACCTTGACCTTCAGGCCGCCCAGGATCGACGGGTCGACGCGGGCGGAAAGTTCCGGGTCCTTGCCCAGCGCGGTGCGCAGGGCCGTCTTGATCTTCGTCATCTGCGCGGCGGCCAGGGGCTGGGCGGAGATGATCTCTGCCGAGACCACGCCGGTCTTCTTCGCATACAGGCGCTCGAAGCCGGCGATGACGCCGGTCAGGTCCCGCCCGCGGCCGTTCTGCGACAGCAGGCCGAGGAAGTTGCGGGTGACCGGGGCAAATTTGGCGGCGGCCGCCACGGCCAGCAGGCCGCGCGACTGGTCTTCGGACTTCATCACCGGCGAGGTCAGCAGGCGGCGCAGGTCGGCGCTCTCGCCCCAGGCGGCGCGCAGCGACTTCAGATCCGCGCGCACGGCGTTGAGGGCACCCGTCTCTTCCGCCAGGTCGAACAGCGCCTGGGCGTAGCGGTCGCCGACTTCCGTCGTCCTGAATTCGTCAGCCACTATGATAAGGTCCGCGCAGTGAACGTTCGGGGTCTCGGCCGGCGGCGAGTGTCGCGCCGGTCGAAGGGCCTGAAATGCTTGAAAAAAGCACACCTCGAAAACGTCGACTGACGCCCTCTCGGCCTAAGCCGGGCGCCGGATAGCACCTATTCCCACAAGGGGCAACCGAGGCCGGGCCGCCCGCGGCGCAGGGCGATCGGCCGCGACGCTGAACCGCACCCCCCGCCGGGACGCTACCGCAACGCTCCCTCGGGCGTTATGAGGGTCTCTTCTCAAACGGATCGGACCCCGATGCTCGACAGTATCACTCCCCTGCTCTCTGACCCCGCGGCCTGGGCCGCGCTCGTGACCCTCGTGGTCATGGAGGTCGTTCTGGGTATCGACAATCTGATCTTCATCTCGATTCTCTCGAACAAGCTGCCGGAGCATCAGCGTCAGCGCGTCCGCCGCATCGGCATCGGTCTGGCGCTCATCATGCGTCTGGCCCTGCTGTCGATCATCGCCTGGCTGGTCGGCCTGACCGCCACGGTCGTCGACCTCGGCTTCGTCGGCCCGATGGGCGAGCACGGCGAACCGGCCTTCGAGACCCAGTTCAGCTGGAAGGACCTGATCCTGATCGCCGGGGGTCTGTTCCTGGTGTGGAAGGCGACCAAGGAGATCCATCACACCGTCGACCCGGTGCCGTCCAACCACGACGTGCTGGACAAGAAGTCGGTGGCCATCAACAACGTCGGCTCGGCCATCTTCCAGATCATCCTGCTGGACCTGGTGTTCTCGATCGACTCGATCCTGACGGCGGTCGGCATGACCGATCACCTGCCGATCATGGTCGTCGCCGTTCTGGTCGCCGTGGCCGTCATGCTGCTGGCCGCCGATCCGCTGGCCAACTTCATCAACGCCAACCCCACCGTGGTGATGCTGGCGCTGGGCTTCCTGCTGATGATCGGCATGGTGCTGATCGCCGACGGCTTCGGCGTGCACGTGCCCAAGGGCTACATCTACGCCGCCATGGCCTTCTCGGCCCTGGTCGAAGGGCTGAACATGTGGAGCCGCAAGTCGCAGGCGCGCAAGGCGGCCGCGGGCGACGGGGCGCACTGACCCTGCCCCCGGTCTGACGAAAAAGGCCCCCTCCGTCGCCGGAGGGGGCCTTTCTTCTGGCCGACGTCGGGGCGGGGTCCTAGCGGCCGTAGGCCGGCGGATACGCCCCCTCGCCGCCGCTCCGGTAGCGGTCGCGCAGCAGCAGGTTGCGGGCGGTCATCGGCTGCTCCACGCCCTTCACGAACACCGCCACGGTCTGGCTCAGCGGCTCCAGCGGATCGCCGGACCAGATCACCACGTCGGCCTCCGCCCCGGCCGCCAGCGTGCCGAACCGGTCGCCGAAGCCGAAGATGCGGGCCGGATTGGTGGTGATGGCCGCGATCGCCGCGTCGTGTGGCAGACCGTGCGAGACGGCGTTGCCGGCGTTGTAGCGGGTCTCGCGCGCGCGATGGATCGAGCCCTCGTTGCCCTTGATGGCGATGACCACGCCGGCCGCATGCAGGGCGGCGGCGTTCTGCATCCGCGCGCCGCGGCGCTCCAGATTGCCCGGCAGGTTGGTGACGGGGTTCACCAGCACGGGCACGCCCGCGGCGGCAATCTGGTCGGCGACCATCCAGCCCTCCTCGGCCCCGTCGAGGATGACCTTGATGTTCTCCTCGTCGGCGAGACGCAGCACCATCAGGATGTCGGAGGCGCGGCTGACCGTGACGATCAGCGGCATGCGCCCCTCGGCCACCGGGATCAGCGCCTCAAGGTCGGCCCGCGACAGCGACAGGTCGCGCAGGCCGCCGCGCTCATAGGCCGACTTGTTGCGGGCGTAGAGGCGAACCTCGGCCATGGTCTCGCGGAACAGGGTGAACTCGGCCCCGCGCGCGCCGCCCGCCACGCCGGCACCGGCGTCGCCGAAGGGCGCGACCATGGCCACGCGCGGACGGACCAGAATGTCGGCCCCCTGACCCAGATGGATCACCGCCGCCTGGCCGGCGAACAGACCGGGCGTGTGATAGCCGCCCTCGCCCGCGCCGGCGGTGTCTTCCTCATGGTAGTGGCCGCCCGAGGAGCCGGGATGGTTCGGAACCACCACGGCCCGGGTTACGCCGCCCAGGCGGGCGGTCGGCAGGGTGATCGACCAAGGGTCGAGGCCGTACGAGACGTCGAACGCCGCACTGAGCGTGTTCGAGGAATTGCGCAGGTCATCGCCGACCGACGAAATCTCCGAGCCGCCGAGACCGGAATCGACTGCGACGATGCCGGGCGTGACGACCTTGCCCGAGGCGTCGACGACGCGGGCACCGGCGGGTGCGCCGCTGGTGCCGACCGAGACGATGCGGCCGTCGCGCATGACGACGGTGCCGTTCTCGATCACCGAGGTTCCAGTGTGGACCCGGCCGCCGACGATGGCGGTGACTTCCTGGGCGAGGGCGGGTCCGGCCACGGCCATGACGGCGGCGGCAAGCAGAAGCGTGCGGCGGATCATCAGCGGGCTCCCTGGCGGACGCCGGCGGCCGTCTGGCCGTATCCGGGCTGGCCCAGTTCGAAGTCGGACAGAGGCTGGAATGCGGGATCCATGCGGTCGAAGGCCAGGCCGCCGTCGACGAAGACCTGATCGGCGCGGGCGTAGACGCTGAACGGATTGGCGCTCCAGATCACAACGTCGGCGCGCTTGCCGGCCTCCAGCGAACCGGTCTCGTCATCGATGCCGATGGCCCGCGCGGCGTTGGAGGTGATCCAGCTGATGGCGTGCTCCTCGGTGATCGTCATGCCGGCCCGGCGACCCGCGGCGACGGCGGCGGCGGCCTCCTGATTCAGGCGCTGGGTCAGTTCGGCATCGTCGGAGTGCACCACCGCGCAGCTGCCTTCCGGCGCGTCGACCAGGGCAACGTTCTCCTCGATCCCGTCCAGGGCCTCCATCTTGAAGCCCCACCAGCCGGTCCACATGGCCGCGCAGATGTTCTCGCGGGCCAGCAGGGGCGCGACCTTGTAGGCCTCGGTGGCGTGGTGGAAGGTCGTGATCTTGTAGCCGAACTCCCGCGACATATCGATCATCAGGGCCATCTCGTCGCCGCGATAGCAGTGGTTCTGGATCAGGATCGACCCGTCCAGCACGCCGACCAGCGTGTCCATCTGCAGGTTGCGGGTCGGCGGCGTACCCTCGCCCGTCTCGCGCCACTTGTCCCACTTCTCCTTGTAGTCGCGGGCGGAGATGAAGGCGGCGCGATAGCCGGCCATGTTGCCCATGCCCGTCGCCGGCGAGGAGTTGCGGCCGCCGTAGACGCGGCTGGGGTTCTCGCCGCAGGCCATCTTCACGGTGTAGGGCGCGCCCGGGAACTTCATGCCCTGCATGGTCACCGACGGGATGTTGCGCAGCGTCACGCCCCGTCCTCCGAACAGGTTGGCCGAGCCGGGCAGGATGTGAAGCGTGGTGACGCCGCCGGCACGGGCCGTGTTGAAGCCCGGATCCTGCGGCCAGATCGAATGCTCGGCCCAGACTTGTGCAGTGTTGGGGCTGGTCGCCTCATTGCCGTCGCTCATCCCCTGCACGCCGGGTGAGGGATAGACGCCCAGGTGGCTGTGCACGTCGATGATGCCCGGTGTGACGAAGCGGCCGCGCGCGTCGACCACGCGGTGGCCGCCCGGCACGGGGGTCGAGGCGTCGCCGACGGCGGCGATCTTGCCGTCAGTGACGATCACCACGCCGTTCTCGATCTTGCGGCCCGCGCCGTCGAAGACGGTGCCGCCGACGATGGCCATGTTCTCGCGCGGCAGGCCGCGATAGGTCGAGGGATAGGGATCGGCGACGGTGGCCGGATCCAGTCCCTGGGCCAGCGCCTTGCGTTCGCGCGGCGCTTCGGCGCTCTCGCTGTCGCCGGAGGACCCGGTGGTGGCGCAGGCGGACAGCACCAGCGCAGCCAGGCTGACGCCCAGCAGGGAAACGGACTTCATGCGGCAACCCCCGATCGGTCGGCCCCCTCGGCCGAGGCGGGGATTACAGAGGTGCTCGAGCCCGGCGTCAAACGCGAAAGCGTCGCGGATGGACGCCGGGCGTGCACAAGCCGCAAGATCGGGGGAGCGCGCGACGCACTTCCTGTCACCGTGACGGCACCACGACGGAATGAAGATGATGGACGCGGCGCTCGACCAATACCGAACCCGGATGCTCAGAGTGCTGGATCACATCGACCGGCATCTCGACGACGGCCTGGACCTGGACACGGTCAGCGGCGTCGCGGCCTTCTCCAAATTCCACTTCCACCGGCAGTTCAGCGCGATGTTCGGACTGTCGCTGCATCGTTACGTCCAGCTGGCCCGATTGCGTCGGGCCTCAAAGAGGCTGGAAGCCAACGACGGCAGCGTCACCGACATCGCCTTGGAGGCAGGCTACGAAACCCCCGACGCCTTCGCACGCGCCTTTCGCCAGAGGTTCGGACAGTCGCCGTCGGAGTTCCGGAAGTCTCCCGACTGGGAGCCGTGGCTCGGGGCCTTGGGGCCCCTCAACTCAGCCAGGAGCAAGCTCATGCCGACGACTTTCGATTCCCGCGCCGTCGCGATCCGCGACGTGCCCTCCATCCGTGTCGCGATGTTCGAGCACAGGGGGGACCCCGCCACGATCGAGACGACCATCAACCGCTTCATCGCGTGGAGAAAGACGGTGGGCCTCAGCCCCGCGACGAACCCCACATTCAACATCTGGTACTCCGAGCGACGCCCCGCCGATCCCTCGGACTACCGCATGGATCTTTGCGTGGGCGTGGGGCCGGATGCTCCGATCAAGGGCGAGGGCGTTCGCGCCGGCGAGATACCCGGCGGCCGCTGCGCGGTGCTGCGCGTCACGGGCGACACCCATAACCTCGAGCCCGCAGCGCTATACCTCTACCGCGACTGGTTGCCGGCCAGCGGCGAGGAGATGCGGGACTTTCCGATCTACTGCCAGCGCCTGTTCCTCGACGCGCCGGAGAAGGGCAGCGCCGCGGACCTGTTCCTGCCACTCAGGTGAGGGCGCTATCCCAGCGCCTTCATCAGCTCCGGCACGACGGTCTTGTAGTCACCGACGATGCCATAGTCCGCGACCTGGAAGATCGGGGCGTCGGCGTCCTTGTTGATGGCGACGATGACCTTGGAGTCCTTCATGCCGGCGAGGTGCTGGATGGCGCCCGAGATGCCGATTGCGATGTAGAGGCCCGGGGCCACGACCTTGCCGGTCTGGCCGACCTGATAGTCGTTCGGCGCATAGCCGGCGTCCACGGCGGCGCGCGAGGCGCCCACGGCGGCACCCAGCTTGTCGGCCAGCGGATCCATGACGGCGTGGAACTCCTCGGCCGAGCCCAGGGCGCGACCGCCCGAGACGACGATCTTGGCGGCGCCGAGATCGGGGCGATCCGATTTGACCATCTCTTCGGACACGAAGTCGGTCCTGGGCGCGTCCGCGCCGGCGACCGTCTCGACCGGGGCGGAGCCGCCCTCGCCGGCGGCGGCAAACGCCGTCGGGCGCACCGTGATGACCTTCTTCGCATCGCCCGACTGGATCGTCTCCAGCGCGTTGCCGGCATAGATCGGGCGCACGAAGGTGTCGGGGGCCACGACCTCGATGATGTCGGAGATCGGTGCCACGTCCAGTTTCGCGGCCAGACGCGGCGCGAAATTCTTCCCGTCCGTGGAGGCGGGGGCCAGGATGGCGTCATAGCCCCCGGCCAGCGGCATCACGGTCGCCTCGACCGCCTCGGCCAGGGTCTTGCCCAGCTCGGCGCTCTCGGCCAGCAGCACCTTGGCGACGCCGTCGATCTTCGCGGCCTGATCGGCCACCCCCTTGGCACCCTGACCGACGACCAGCACGTGGACGTCGCCGCCCAGGGCCCTGGCGGCTGTCACGGTCTTGTGGGTGGTGTCGCGCAGCGACGCGCCGTCGTGATCGGCGATGACGAGAACGGCCATTACAGCACCCCCGCGGACTTCAGCTTGGAAACCAGTTCGGCGGCGTCGGCCACCTTGATCCCGGCAGAGCGCTTGGGCGGTTCCGTGACCTTGAGCACTTTCAGGCGCGGCGCGACGTCGACGCCGAAGTCGGCGACCGTCTTCATGGCGATCTCCTTCTTCTTGGCCTTCATGATGTTGGGCAGGGACGCATAGCGCGGCGTGTTCAGGCGCAGGTCCACGGTGACGACCGCCGGCAGCTGGGCCGCCACGGTCTGCAGGCCGCCGTCGACCTCACGCGTGACCACCGCCTTGCCGCCGTCGATGGCCAGCTTGCCGGCGAAGGTGGCCTGGGGCCAGTCCAGCAGGGCGGCCAGCATCTGGCCGACCGCATTGTTGTCGCCGTCGATGGACTGCTTGCCCATCAGGACGAGATCGGGCTTCTCCTCCTCGACCACCGCCTTCAGCAGCTTGGCCACGGCCAGCGGTTCAAGGTCCGCGTCCGACTGGATCAGGATGCCGCGGTCGGCGCCGATGGCCAGCGCGGTGCGGATCGTCTCCTGCGCCTGCGACGGCCCGATGGAGACGACGACGATCTCGGTCGCGGTGCCGGCGGCGTGGTCGCCCTTGCCTTCGGCCATACGCACGGCCTCCTCGACGGCGATCTCGTCGAAGGGGTTCATGCTCATCTTGACGTTGGCCAGATCCACGCCGGTCTGGTCGGCCTTCACGCGGGCCTTGACGTTGTAGTCGATCACCCGTTTGACGGGGACGAGAACCTTCATCGGATCATCCATCGAAATGCCGAAATCTGGCGGCAGGGATTGGACCGACCGACCGGGCCTGTCAACGTGACCCGACGTAACGGGCAGGAGAGACCATGCATCGTCTGCTGACCTTCAAGCGCCTGAGCGTGCTGTTCCTGGTCTCGTTCGCGGCCTGTTTCGCGCTGATCCTGGCCTATCAGCATTTCGTTCGCGCGCCGGGCGACCGCTGCGAGGAACAGGGCAAGTGGTGGGACCGCGAGGGCCGCGTCTGCGCCCAGCCGATCTCCATCGCCGAGATCACCGGCCGGCCCAACGGCATCAGCCGCGAAGAGGCGTCGCGCCAGAAGAACCGCGAACTCGTCTCGATCGAGCGCCAGCTGGCCGCCAACGAGAAGGCCGTCGTCGCCGACGCCGACCGCCAGCGCGCGGCGCTTGAGGCGGAAGAGGCCGGGCGCTGACCTAGCGCGTCGCGCCGGGGACCCACTTCACATCGTCCGCACCGTTGGCGTTGGCGCGGCGCGCGGCGACGAACAGCCAGTCGGACAGGCGGTTAAGATAGCGGATCGCCGCCGGGGTCGCGGCGTGGCCCGCCTCGACCATCGCCACCGCCTCGCGCTCGGCCCGCCGCGCCACCGTGCGCGCCAGATGCAGATGGGCCGAGAGAGGCGAGCCGCCCGGCAGGATGAAACTGTCCAGCGGCTTGAGGCTCTCGTTCATCCAGTCGATCTCGCCCTCCAGCCGTTCGACCTGGACGTCGAGGATGCGCAGCGCCTCCCAGGCAGGTGCCGGCTCGGACGGCGTCGACAGGTCGGCACCGAGGTCGAACAGCTCATTCTGGATGCGGCCCAGCGCCGCGTCGATGCGGTCGTTCTGGCCGGAGTGCAGCCGGGCCAGGCCGAGGACGCTGTTCAGCTCGTCCACCGTGCCGTAGGCGGCGACCCGCGGATGGGTCTTGGAGATCGGCTCGCCCGTCGCCAGCCGCGTTGTGCCGTCGTCGCCCGTGCGGGTGTAGATGCGGTTCAGGACGACCATGTCAGCCGCCCTGCGTGGACTTCCACCACATGCCGGCGACCAGCAGCAGGATGGCGACGGCCTGCAGCGCCACGCGCAGCCGCATCAGCTTGTTGGACCGCGACCGCGCGCCCGCGTCGGTCTGGTACAGCGAGCGGATCCCGAAGCCGAGCGTGATCGCCACCGCCGCGATGGCCAGAAGGGTGAGGATGTCGAGCAGGTCCATGGGCCGACCCTAGTCCCGTTCCACGCACATCGCCACGCCCATGCCCCCGCCGATGCAAAGGGTCGCAAGCCCCTTGCGGACGTCGCGCCGCGCCATCTCGTGCAGCAGGGTCGTCAGGATGCGCGCGCCCGAGGCACCGATGGGGTGGCCGATGGCGATCGCGCCGCCGTTGACGTTCACCCGCTCCGGGTCGAGCCCCAGCTCCCCGATCACGCATAGCGACTGGGCGGCGAAGGCCTCGTTGGACTCCACCAGGTCGAGGTCCGCCACCGACCAGCCGGCCTTCTCCAGCGCCTTGCGCGACGCCGGGATCGGCCCGGTGCCCATCAGGGCGGGATCGACGCCCGCCGTGGCGGACGAGGCGATGCGGGCCAGCGGCGTCAGCCCCCGCGACCGGGCGTCGTCGGCCGACATCAGCACCAGCGCCGCCGCCCCGTCGTTCAGCCCCGAGGCGTTGGCCGCCGTGACCGAACCCTCCTTCGTGAAGGCCGGGCGCAGCTTCTCCATCGCCTCGAGCGTCGCGCCATGCCGGATGTACTCGTCCTGATCTACGACGACGTCGCCCTTGCGGCCGGAAATGGTCACCGGGGCGATCTCGGCGGCGAAGCGGGCGGCCTTCTGCGCGGCCTCGGCCTTGTGCTGGCTGGCGACGGCGAAGGCGTCCTGCGCGGCGCGGTCGATGGCGAAGCGGGCGGCCACGTTCTCGGCCGTCTGGCCCATGTGATAGCCGTTGAAGGCGTCCCACAGCCCGTCGCGGATCATGGTGTCGATGAGGGCCACGTCGCCCATCTTGTGGCCCGCGCGCAGGTGCTGGGCGTGCGGGGCGCGGCTCATGCTCTCCTGACCGCCGGCAACGACCACGCGGGCGTCGCCCAGGGCGATCTGCTGGGCGCCGACCGCAACGGCCCGGAGGCCGGATCCGCAGATCTGGTTCAGGCTCCAGGCCGGCGTCTCCTGCGGGATGCCCGCGCCCATTGCCGCCTGCCTCGCCGGGCCCTGCCCGGCCGCCGCCTGCAGCACGTGGCCGAGGATCACCTCGTCCACCGCCGCGGGCTCCACGCCCGCCCGCTCCAGCGCCGCGCGGATCGCGATCGTGCCCAGTTGGGCGGCGCTGAGTTCGGATAGCGCCCCGAGGAAGGACCCCACCGGAGTGCGGGCGGCGGAGACGATGACGACGTCGGTTCGGGCGGTCATGGGCGAAGACCTTGAAAAGCTTACGTTAGGGAACTGGAAAGTGTGGCGCGGGGGCCTCAGGACGGCCCGTTTCGACGTCCATCTAGTGTCTGTTCAGGCGACCGTCACCCGTCACGTGGCACGGTCTCCGGAACGATGTCTGAGCCCCGGGCTTTGAAAGGGCCATGCTCATGCGACTGAAATCCCTGTTCGGCCGGGTCTGCGTCCCTGACGCCCTGGACATGGAAGAACACTATCGCTCGGACGCGGAGAAGACCGCGGACCTGGTGGTGCACGTCGTCGGCCTGACGCTCGCCGCGGTCGGCGGAGTCGTTCTGGCCGTTCTGGCGGCCATCTATTCCGGCGTCGGCGCGGTCGTCGCCACGGCCGTCTACGCCCTGTGTCTGGTCGCCATGCTGGTCGCCTCGACCGTCTACAACCAGACGCGCCCCTGCGCCGCGCGGCCGGTGCTGCGCCGGCTCGACGAGGCCGCCATCTTCCTGATGATCGCCGGCAGCTACACGCCCTTCACGACCCAGCGGTTCGAGGGCGGCTGGGCGCTCGGCTTTACCCTGCTGGTCTGGTCCCTGGGCATTGGCGGCGCGCTGGCCAAGCTGTGGGCACCGCGCCTGTCGGACGCGATCTGGAGCGCCGTCTACGTGGCGTTCGGCTGGCTGGCGGTGTTCGCGCTGAAGCCCATGCTGGACACGGTCCACCCCGCCGCCCTGATCCTGCTGGTCATCGGCGGCCTGATCTACACCGCGGGCGTGTTCGTGTTCATCAGCCCGAAGGTGAAGTTCCGCCGCGCGATCTGGCACGGCTTCGTGGTCACGGGCGCGACGGTCCACTGGGCCGCGGTGCTGGTCGGTGTCGTGCTGGCCCCGGCCATGGCCTGAGCCGCAACTCCGGCGCGCGATGACCTCGCGGAAGCTTCGGGGCTGGCGTCCCCCGCTGCGGTGCGGGATAGTGCGGCGACAGACAGTTTCGAGGGGCGCCGCGTGACCGAGGCCAAATCCGGGGAAACCCGGTCGATCGTCATCAAGAAGTACGCCAACCGGCGGCTCTACAACACCGCCACCTCCGCCTATGTCACGCTGGAGGACCTCGCCCAGATGGTCCGGGCCGGTCAGGACTTCACCGTCCACGACGCCAAGTCGGGCGAGGACCTGACCCGCCAGATCCTGACCCAGATCATCTTCGAGGAGGAAAGCCGCGGCGAGGCCCTGCTGCCGGTCCAGTTCCTGCGGCGCCTGATCGGCTTCTACGGCGGGCAGATGCAGTCGGTCCTGCCCAGCTATCTGGAGATGTCGCTCGACAGCTTCGCCAAGCAGCAGGAGCAGCTGCGCGGCCAGTTCAAACAGGCCTTCGGCGGTGCCCCGGGTGCCGGCCTGCTGGACGAGGCGGTGCGCCGCAACATGCAGATGTTCGAACAGGCCATGCGCATGTGGCCCGGTTTCGCCGCCGGCATGCCCGCGGCCGCGCCGCCGCCGTCGGACAAGCCCGCCGCGGGCCCGGACGCGGGCGACGGCCTGGCCGAGATGCGCCGCCAGATGGACGAGATGCGCGCCCAGCTGGACCGGCTGGCCGGCGACACCTCCCGCAAATGAGCGAGGAGAACCGGCGCGAATCCGACCGTCGGGCACGCGACCGCCGGGCCGCGGGCCGCGCCCTCGTCCCCGTCGACCCCCAACCGTCGGAGGGCTCGCCCTCGCCGGCGGCACCGGCGACCGCCGCGCCCCTGCCGGGCGACCCGGCGTTTTCCGCCCAGCTGCTGGGTCAGAACGGCCAGCGCCGCGGCCTGAAGGGTGGACCGCCGGTGCTCGACGCCGCCCGCAGCGGCTACCTCAAGACCCAGCATTCCGGGCCCGGCGAACGCCGCCCGAAGCCGGGAACGGTGACGAAGTCGGAAGCCTGATCCGCGGCACGGTCCTTGCTGTGACGGAGGCCGAAGCCTCCATCCCGGGACCGCCCCATGCTCGCCTTCCTCGCCCGCGCCGTCGACGTGACCGTGATTGCCCTGATCTTCGTGGCGTTCGGCTGACGCCTCCGGGCGCTTGGGCGCGCTCTGGCCGTGAGCGACCGCGTCGCGGACGGTAGCGCCCTAGACCGACCCGAAGTCCAGATCCTTGCGGGCCGCGATGATGGTCACGATGAAGCCCGCCAGCACGTCCAGCATCACCATCGCGACGATCAGGAAGAAGGTCGAGGTCGCGAAGCCGCGCAGCAGCAGGAACTCGACCAGGCAGACCACGAACAGGATCATCGACAGGGCGTGATTGACGATGGCGACCTTCTGGCTGGACGTGGACTTCAGCAGCTCGAAGAACAGCAGGATCAGCGCCAGGAACAGGATCATGTCCCCCGGCCCGACGTTCCACTGGGCCCCCGAGGCCATGTTGATCGAGAACATCGGCTCGCGCAGGCGTTCGTCGGCCAGGGCCGCGCCGCCGGTCAGGGCCACGAGGTTATAGAGGATGACGGGGATCACCAGCAGCGGCAGGGCGATCAGCATGGGTCGGTCCTCTCTCGGCCACGGACAGGGTTAACGCTGGATACCCGCGTTCGTGCCTTACCGCCAAGCTGAATCGCGGCGGAGGCGAAGGCGCTCAGAGCTCGTCGACGGCGCCGGGGTTCCGCGCGCGCGTCTTCAACCACATCACGCCCAGCAGGTCCGACAGCGACGCCGCCAGCCGGCCGAGGTTGGTGTATTTGGACCGGCCCGACTCCCGGTGCCGGTGCCCGACATCCAGATACCGGTTCCTGTACCCCTCGCGGATCATCAGCGCCGGCAGGTAGCGGTGCATGTGATCGAAATAGGGCAGCCGCAGAAAGGCCTCGCGACGAAAGGCCTTCAGTCCGCAGCCGGTGTCGTCGGCGTCGTCGCCCAGCAGCCTGCGCCGGATCCGGTTGGCCCAGACGGAGGCGCGGCGCTTGGCCTCGGTGTCCTGGCGGCTGGCGCGCACGCCGCCGACCAGCGCCACTTCGGACGGGGCCTGTTCCAGCAGCGCGACGAGGCGCGGCGCGTCGGCGGGCGGGTTCTGGCCGTCGCCGTCCAGCGTCACGACGATCGGCGCGCGGGCGGCCAGCACGCCGGAGCGCACCGCCCGGCTCTGGCCCGCATTGGCCGGATGGGTGAGCACGCGCAGCTGCGGGTGCAGGGCCTTGAGCGCCGTCAGCTCGGCCAGGGTCGAGTCCCGGCTGCGGTCGTCGACGAAGATCATCTCATAGTCGCGCCCGGCAAAGGCGGCGGCGATCTCGGCGACCAGCGGGCCGACGGCACCGGCCTCGTCGTGCACGGGCACCACCACGGAGACTTCGGGCGCGGTCGACTGGGTCATGACCGCGTCAATAGCGGCGCCCGGTCGCGGACGAAAGCGGCCCGCTGACGACGCGGCGCGAAGCGTGTAATCAGACCGTCATGGGAGCGCTGGACCTCGACCGACTGATCGCCGGCTGGCGCGGACCGCTGCTGGCCGCCCTGCTGGCGCTGATCGCCGGCCTGCCCGGCCTGCTGATGCTGCCGCCGCTGGACCGCGACGAGAGCCGCTACGCCCAGGCCACCTCGCAGATGCTGGAAAGCGGCGACTACGTCGACATCCGCTTTCAGGACGAGCCGCGCTGGAAAAAGCCGGTCGGCATCTACTGGGCCCAGGCCGCGGCTGTCGGCCTGACCACGGGCCCCGAGGCGAAGCGGATCCAGCCCTATCGCCTGCCGTCGCTGCTGGCGGCCATGATCGCTGCCTTCGCCTGCGCCTGGGTGGGCGCACGCCTGTTTGGACAGCGGGCGGGCGTGCTGGCCGGGGTGATCCTGGGGGCCAGCTTCCTGCTGTCGACCGAGGCGGGCATCGCCAAGACCGACGCGGCCCTCTGCGCCGCCGTAACCGTCGCCATGGCGGCGCTGGCGCGGATCTACATGGCGTCGCGCGCCGGCGAGACGCCGGACCGGCGGCACAAATTCGCCTTCTGGGCGGCGCTGGGCCTGTCGATCCTGATCAAGGGGCCGATCGGACTGCTGGTGATCGCGCCGGCGGTCCTCGCCCTGTGCCTGTGGGATCGCGACGGCCGCTGGGTGCGCCGCCTCGGCTGGGGCTGGGGCCTGCCCATGGTCGCGCTTATCGTCGGACCCTGGGCCCTGGCGGTGACCATCGCCACGGACGGTGCCTTCTGGCGCGAGGCCATCCTCGGCGACCTGGCCCCCAAGGTGGCGGGCGGGCACGAAAGCCATGGCGCGCCTCCGGGCGTCCACCTGCTGCTGCTGCCCCTGTTGATCTTCCCCGCCGCCCTGCTGCTGCCCGCCGCTCTGTCGACGGCGTGGAGCCGGCGCAGCGAACCGGCGATCCGCTTTCTGGTCTGCTGGCTGGTTCCGGCATGGATCATCTTCGAACTGACCCCGACCAAGCTGGTTCACTACACCCTGCCGACCTACGGTGCCCTCGCCCTGCTCGCCGCGGCGGCGATGACCCGGCCAATCGGAACCCTGTCGCGGCGACTGGGCGCGGGTCTGGGTGCCCTCTCGGCGATGCTGATCGCCGCAATCGCCATCTATGGCCTGAACCAGTTCGGCACCTCCACGGCGCAGACCTGGGCGGCGGTGACCGTGGTGAGCGCGCTGGCGGCGGGCGCCGTCGGCGGCTTCCTGCTGCTGAACCGCGCCTCCATGACGGCCGTGCTGGTCGCCGGCGCTTTCGGCGTCCTGGCCCATGCGGCGCTGGTCGGCGAGATCCGCCAGCTGCGCCCCCTGGCCATCGCGCCGCAGCTGACGCGGGCGCTGGAGGCCGCCGCCCTGCATCCGCGTCAGGGCGCGCCCGGGCCGGTGGCCATCACCACCTTCCACGAGCCCAGCTTCGTCTTCCTGACCGGCCGCGAGACCGAGCTGACCGACGCCGCCGGCGCGGCGCGCGCGCTGGCCGAAGGCCGGGCCGCCATCGTCGAGTCGCGCGAAGCCGAGGCCTTCGCCGCGGCTGCCGGTGGCATGCCCGGCCGCGCCGTGGCGGTGATCGAGGGCCACAACTACTCCACCGGCGACGACGTCGAACTGACGGTCTATGCCCCGATCTCCGGCCTGGCGGCCCGCCCGTGAGCCGCCCCGTCTCGATCGTCGAGGTCGGCCCGCGCGACGGGCTGCAGAACGAGGCGGCGATCCTCGATCCGGCCACCCGCGCCCAGCTGACCCGTCGACTGGAAGCCGCCGGCGCGCGCCGCATCGAGGCGGTCAGCTTCGTCCATCCGAAATACGTGCCGCAAATGGCGGGCGCGGAAGACGTCATGGCCGCCCTGCCACCGGTTGCGGGCCGCAGCCGCATCGGTCTGGTGCTGAACGCCCGCGGCTACGACCGCGCCCTGACGACCGCGGTGGACGAGGTCAATGTCTCCATCGCCGCCACCGACGGCTTCGGCCTGAAGAATCAGGGCCTCGACCGCGCCGGCCAGATAGCCATGGTCGAAGAGATCGTGAACCGTCGGAGCAACGCGGCACCCGGCGGCGAGGCGCCGTCGCTGTCGGTGACGATCAGCTGCGTCTGGGGCTGCCCCTTCGACGGCGAGGTGGGCGTCGATCAGGTCGCCGACCTGGTCGGCCGGCTGGGTGCGCTGGGCGTCGGCGAGATCGCCCTGGCCGACACCATCGGCGTCGGCGATCCGTGGAGCGTCCGCAGAAAGGTCGAGGCCGCCCGCAAGGCCGCGCCGGACGCCACGCTGCGCCTGCATTTCCACGACACGCGCAACACCGGCGTCGCCAACGCCTTCGCCGGGATCGAGGCCGGGGTCGACGTGCTGGACGCCTCGGTCGGCGGCATCGGCGGCTGCCCCTTCGCCCCGGGCGCGACCGGCAACGTGGCGACCGAGGACCTCGTCTACATGCTGGAACGCGCCGGATTTTCGACGGGCTATGACCTCGATGGCCTCATCGAAACGGCCCGCTGGATCGGCGAGAAGATCGGCCGCCCCGCCCCCAGCGCGCTCAGCCGCGCCGGCGGCTGGCCCAGGCGCTGAAACCCGGATTTCCCTCCACGGGTGAAACCAAACGGGCGCGCAGGGCTTCCCTGACGATGACCCAGCCCCTGCACGACATCCTCGAAGGCGGTCCGGCGTATGGCGTGATCGACGCCAAGGACGGCTATCTCCTGTTCGGCCGCGAAGGCCACGAGGCGGAGTTCCGCGCCGTGGTGGAACAGGTCCGGGCTGCGGCCGCCAACGTCGAGGTGATCCCGCTGGACACGCCGGACGACCTGCCCGACCGCGTCTTCATCGCGCCCCTGCCCCAGCGCCACTGAGGTCACGGCGCTTATTTCAGCGCCCGCTCACATCTCCCTCATGCCGCGCGTCGGCGCGCCCGCCATCCTGGCCCCCGTCGATGGCACGAGGAGACGACGATGGTGACGACCGAGGACCTGAACCGGCTGTGGGGCACGCTGCGGCTGCTGGGCTGGGGCGCGGTGGCGCTCGTGATGGCGGCACCCGCCGTGGCCATGATGCTGGACGCGCCCGGCGTGAACTGGACGGCGAGCGACTTCATCTTCGCCGGGGTTCTGCTGATCGGCGGCGGGGCCATCGTCGAACTGGTGGCCTGGCGGGTGAAGAAGCCGGCCGTCCGCATCGGCTTCGCCCTGCTGATCGTCGCCGCCGTCGCCCTGGTGTGGATCGAGGGCGCGGTGGGGATCTTTCACTGAACAGAACGTCCAGTCCACTCAGCCGAATGAACCCAGTCTCATTCGCCCCGTCTTCCAGTCTCGCGTGAGGAACGACGTTTCCGAGGTCATGCACAATGACAGCGGACGGCCACCCACCTTGGAAGACTCCCGCACCGAAAGATCGGCGGGGTCGAGCCGCAGGACGTCGCCGCTGAACGGTCGCGCAACCGCGAAGGTCCCGAAGTTCAGATCGTAGTCGCCGATGAACTGGCGAGTGGTCGGCGGTTCCGGCGGCTGCAACACATCCGAGCAACGGCGGGTGCCTGTGGTCAGGTCGACGATACAGACGGCGTCGTAGTCGCTGACCAGAACCTGCGTGTCGGAGATGCGCTTCAGACGCGGATTGCCGGCACGGTCTGACAGCCTGATCCGCCCCGCCACCTCGTTCCGATCAGGATCAAGCATGACAAGCGTCGAGCTTCGCTGGACGGACACCAGCACGACGCCCGCCTCCGGCATGGCAAGACAACCCACGACGCCCTGATATCCGAGATCGTAGTCCTCGGCGTTGAACCAGCTGAGGTCGAGGTTCTTCACGGAGCCCGCCTCACCATCGACGACGAGCAAACTGGGGGGTGCCGCCTCCGAGCCCAGCAGAATCGCGAGATGGCGTCCCCATAGCCGCGAGTCGCCGCTGAGCCGCCAGGCGCTTCCGCGCCATTCGATCGCCGCGAGCTCGATCTCGGGTTCCGTGCAGGCCCGGAGCGACGCCTTGGGGACCGCGCCGTGGTGACTGACGCGGATGAACCCGCCGCCGTGAGGACCTACCGAGACCCACCGCGTACCGGGCACCGCAATTCGCCGCTCCCTGCGGCGACTCTGGTCCCAAAGCCAGAACGAGCCTTTCTCCACCCAGCCCAGGCTGCCGAAGGCCGTGCCCGACTGTTGGTCGAAAAACATCCCGCTACAAATTCAGCAGCGCCGGGTCGCCGCCCTGGGCGGAGATGTTGTTGCTGATGGCCTTTTCGGCGGCGTAGCGGATCAGGCTGTTGGGGCCGCCGGCTTTCGGGCCGGTGCCGGACAGGCCCTCGCCGCCGAAGGGCTGGACGCCCACCACCGCGCCGGTGACACCGCGATTGATGTAGACATTACCCGCCGGGACCAGACGGATGACCTCCTCGGCGAAGGCCTCGATGCGGCTGTGTACGCCCAGCGTCAGGCCATAGCCGCGCGCCGCCAGCTTGCCGGCGACCGTCTTCAGGTCGGCCGGGTCGTAGCGGTAGACGTGCAGGATGGGGCCGAACACCTCGCGTTCGAGGAAGTCGGGCGTGGGGATCTCCGCGATGGTCGGCGCGAACAAATCGCCCCTGTCGGCGCCGGCCGGCAGTTCGGCGCGGGCCACGATCTTCGCTTCTTTCTGAAGGCGCTCGACGTGCGCCTCCAGCGCCTTGCGGCTTTCGGCGTCGATCACCGGGCCGATGTCGGTCGCGGGATCGGTCGGGTCGGACACCACCTGGGCCGCCAGCGCCCCCTTCAGCCCCTCGATCAGGGCGTCGGCGGAATCCTTCGGCGCATACAGCACGCGCAGGGCCGAGCAGCGCTGCCCCGCCGAGCCGAAGGCCGACAGGATGACGTCGTCGATCACCTGTTCCCGCAGCGCCGTGGTGTCCACGAACATGCCGTTCAGGCCGCCGGTCTCGGCGATGAAGGGGATGATCGGGCCCGGCCGGTTCGCCAGTCCACGATTGATCGCGGCGGCCGTGTCGGTGCCGCCGGTGAAGGCGACGCCGTCGACCAGCGGATGGGTGGTCAGCTTCGCCCCCACCGTCTCCCCGCGCCCGGGCAGAAGGGCCAGCAGGTCGGCGGGCAGCCCCGCCTTGTGGAACAGGCGCACGGCCTCGGCCGCGATCAGGGGAGTCTGCTCGGCCGGCTTGGCCAGCACGCCGTTGCCGGCCGCCAGCGCCGCGGCGATCTGGCCGGTGAAGATGGCCAGCGGGAAGTTCCAAGGGCTGATGCAGGCGAAAACGCCGCGGCCATGCAGGACCAGCTGGTTGATCTCGCCGACCGGCCCCTTCAGGTCCTGCCGCCCGCCGAACTGCTGTTCCGCCAGCATGGCGTAGTAGCGGCAGAAGTCAGCCGCCTCGCGCACCTCGGCCACGCCGTCGTTCAGCGTCTTGCCGGCTTCGCGCGACAGCACGGCGACCAGCCGGTCCATGTCGGCCTCCAGCGCGTCGGCCATGGCGCGCAGCACCGGCGCGCGGCCGGCACCCTGACGACGGTCCCACGCCACCTGGGCGTTTGCGGCCAGTTCGGCGGCGCGGTCGACGTCGGCCTCGGTCGCCTCCGACACATGACCCAGCACCTGGGTCCGGTCGAAGGGGTTGGTCACCTCCTGCGACGCGGTGCCGGCCAGCAGCTTGCCGCCGACGAGGGGGCCGGAGGTGAAGCGCTCGGCGTCCACCTTCTTCAGCGCCTGCAGATGACGCTCGCGGTCGGCGGCCTGGCTGTAGTCGCGACCCAGCGAGTTCTGGCGGTCCATGTACATGTCCTTGGGCACGGGAATTTTGGCGTGGCGGTCGGGGTGGGCCTCGACCTGCGAAATGGGATCGGCGGCGACGGCCGAGGCGGGCACCCGCTCGTCCAGCAGGGCGTGGACGAAGCTGGAGTTGGCGCCGTTTTCCAGCAGACGGCGCACCAGATAGGGCAACAGGTCCTCGTGCCCGCCGACGGGGGCATAGGCCCGCACCGTGACCGGGCCGAAGGCGGCGCGGGCGGCGTCGTACAGCGCCTCGCCCATGCCGTGGAGACGCTGGAACTCGATCTTGACCCCGCGCGCCGCCGCCATCTGGTGCACGGCGGCCAGCGAGTGCGCGTTGTGCGTCGCGAACTGCGCATAGATGTGCGGCGCGGCCTCGATCATGGCGCGGGCGCAGACGAGGTAGTTCAGGTCGGTCGCGGCCTTGGTGGTGAAGACCGGATAGTCTTCGCGCCCCGCCACCTGGGCCCGCTTGATCTCGGTGTCCCAATAGGCACCCTTGACCAGACGCACCATCAGCCGGCGGCCCGACGTCTTCGCCAGCTCGGCGACGCGGGCGATCACTTCCGGACAGCGCTTCTGATAGGCCTGCACCGCGAGGCCCAGCCCCTTCCAGTCTCCGAGGGAGGGCTCGTGCGCCAGCCGGTCCAGCAGCTTCAGCGACAGGGCCAGGCGGTCCGCCTCCTCGGCGTCCATGGTGAAGTTGACGTCGGCGTCGGCGGCGATCTTCGCCAGCCGCAGGACGCGCGGATACAGTTCGTCCCACACGCGCGCCTCGTGCGTCGCCTCATAGCGCGGCGACAGGGCCGACAGCTTGACCGAGACGCCGTGCCCGGCCTCGGGGCCCTCCTTGGCCACCTTGCCCACCGCCGTGATGGCGTCGGCATAGATGCGCTCATAGCGTTCGGCGTCGGCGGCGGTACGGGCCCCCTCGCCCAGCATGTCGAAGCTGCACAGCCAGCCCTCGCGGGTCGACCGCTTCAGCGCCGCCTCTATGGTGCGGCCGACCACGAACTGCTCGCCCATGATGCGCACCGCGGCCGCCACCGCCTCGCGGATCACCGGCTCGCCCAGCCGGCCGACGATCCGCTTCAGGAAGCCCGGCAGGTCGGTCCGCGCCTCGTCGTCGACGTCGACCAGCTTGCCGGTCAGCATCAACCCCCAGGTCGAGGCGTTGACGAACAGGCTGTCGGATTGGCCCAGATGCCCGGCCCAGTCGGCCGATCCGATCTTCTCGGCGATCAGCCGGTCGCGGGTATCCTCGTCCGGCGTGCGCAGCAGGGCTTCGGCCAGACACATCAGGGCCAGACCCTCGCGGGTGCCCAGCGAGAACTCCTGCAGGAAGCTCTCGACCACGCCCTGGCGCTTGTTGCTGGCGCGTGCGCGTTCGACCAGATCAACCGCCTGTTCCAGCACGGCGGCGCGCCCGGCGGCGTCCAGCGGCATCCGCGCCAGAAGACCCCGCACGGTCGCCGTCTCGTCGGCGAATTTGCCGTGATCCAGGGCGTCCCAGTCCTGCGTGAGCGAAGAGGTCGAAGCGGGCGTGGCGATCATGGGCGGCTCTCTACTCCCTTCCCCACGGATGGGGGAGGGGCTATTCGTGCGGACCGTTCAACGGCGGAGCCTTCTGCCCCTCATGCGCATCGTTCTGGCCACCGACGCCTGGGAGCCCCAGGTCAACGGCGTCGTCCGCACCCTGACCCGCATCACGGCCGAGTGCCGCGCCATGGGGCATGAGGTGGAGGTCATCCAGCCCGGCCAGTTCAAGACCATGCCCATGCCGACCTATCCGGAGATCCGGCTGGCGCTGGGGGCGGAAGAAGAGATTCGCGAGCGGCTGCGCGCGTTCGAGCCCGAGGCCGTGCACATCGCCACCGAGGGCCCGATCGGCATCGCCACGCGGCGCATCTGCGTGGAATGGAAACTGCCCTTCACCACCAGCTATCACACCAAATTCCCGGAGTACGTCTCGGCCCGGTTCCCGGTGCCTGTGCAGCTGGGCTACGCGTACATGAAGTGGTTCCACCGGCCGTCGGGCCGGCTGATGGTGGCCACACCGACCCTGCGCGACGAGCTGACCGCGCACGGGTTCAAGAACGTCTCGCCGTGGACCCGGGGCGTGGACACCGAACTGTTCAACCCCGCGCTGGACCGGATCTACGACGCGCTGGGCGGCAAGGACTGGCCGCGCCCCTTCTTCCTCAACGTCGGCCGCGTCGCGGTGGAGAAGAACATCGAGGCCTTCCTCGAGCTGGACCTGCCGGGCACCAGGATCGTCGTCGGCGACGGCCCGGCCCGCGCCGAGCTGGAGGCCAAATACCCGGACGCGAAATTCCTGGGTTCGAAGTTCGGCGAGGAGCTGGCGCGCTGTTTCCGGGACGCGGACGTCTTCGTCTTCCCCAGCTGGACCGACACCTTCGGCCTGGTGATCCTGGAGGCGATGGCCACCGGCACGCCGGTCGCCGCCTATCCGGCCCACGGCCCGATCGACATCATTCCGGGCTCGGGCGCCGGCTTCATCGATGACGACCTGAAGACCGCCTGCCTGAAATGCCTCGACCTCGACCGCAAGGACGTCCGCGCCTATGCGGAAAAGTTCAGCTGGCGCGCCTCGGCCGAGGAGTTCATCGCCAATCTGGAGCCCTATCCGGAGCCCGAGCGCGGCCGCTTCTGGCGTCGCCTGCGCCGCATCACCCGCCTGAGGCGCAAGGCCCAGGCGGCCTGATCACTCTTCCGGGCGGACCATCGGCGTGCGCGCGCGCACAGACTGGCGCTGGGCCGCCAGCTCCGGGGCCGGCAGCGGCACCAGACCCCGGTCCTGCAGGTAGCCGCCCTTGCCCGAGGCGGCGTCCGACAGATACTCGATCACGAACAGGTCCAACCCCGGCGTGACGCCGATGTGGGCCTTTTTCACATAGACGAACATCGACCGGGAGATCGGATAGTCGCCGGAAGCGATGGTCTCGAAATTCGGGTAAACGCCGTTGACCGAGGCCGCCTTCACCGAGTCCGAGTTCTGCTCGAGGAAGGAATAGCCGAACACGCCCAGCGAGCCGGGCGTGCGGGTGAGGGTCTGGACGATGGCGTTGTCGTTCTCGCCCGAGTCGACCCACAGGCCGTCCTCACGCAGGGTGTGGGCCCGCCCTTCGAACGCATCCTCGTCGCTTTCGGCCAGGGCGGCCATGGCCGGAAGAGCCTCGGCCGAGGGGGTCATGCCCAGCTCCAGCCAGCTGTCACGCGTGCCCGAGGTCGGCGGCGGGCCATAGGTCAGGATGCGGACGTCGGGCAGCCCCGGCCGCACCTGCGCCCAGGTGGTGTTCGGATTGGCGATGAAGCCCGATCCGCCCGGGATCTCCTTGGCCAGGCCGAGGAAGAAGTCGGAGCCCTGAAAGTCATAGTCCGCACCGGAGCGGGCGACCGCGACGACCAGCCCGTCGTAGCCGATCTTGATCTCGAGGATCTCGGTCACGCCGTTCTTGGCGCACTCGTCGAATTCCGAGGCCTTCATGCGGCGCGAGGCGTTGGCCACGTCCGGGGTGGCCGGGCCGATCCCCGCGCAGAAGGCCTTGATGCCGCCGCCGGTGCCCAGGCTCTCGACCCGCGGCATGGCGAAGTCGTTGGCGCGCGAGAAATTCTCGGCCACCCGCGTGGTGAACGGGAAGACCGTCGAGGAGCCCGCGGCCCAGATGCCCTCGCGCGACCCGCCCCCGCCGTCGCAGGCGGAAAGGCTGACAGCGGCCAGCACGGTCGGGACGATCAGGCGGCAGGACAACTTCACGGCGGACTCCAGGCGAATAGATCGTCCGCTTAGAGCAGACGTTTGCGCATGGCCTGTGACAGCAGGTCGATCAGGGTCACGGCGACAACCACGATGATCACGATGGCCGACACGTCGCGGAAATCGAAGGCGTTGATGCTGTCGAACAGCACCTGACCGATGCCGCCCGCGCCGATCAGCCCCAGGACGGTCGCCGACCGGCTGTTGGACTCGAAGCGGTAGAGCGCGAAGCTGGTCCACAACGGCGCCACCTGCGGGATCACGCCCCAGACGATCTCGTGCAGCTTGGACGCTCCGGTCGCACGCACGCCCTCGACGGGCCCCTTGTCGATGCTCTCGACGGCCTCGGAGAACAGCTTGGCCAGCACGCCGGCTGTGTTCAGGGCGATCGCCAGAACGCCAGCCAGCGGCCCAAGGCCGACGGCGACGACGAACAGGATGCCGATCACGAGGTCCGGGATCGAGCGCAGGATGTTCATCACCCAGCGCACCGGCTGTACGACCCAGACCGGCGCTATGTTGCGCGCGGCGGCCAGCCCCATGGGAATGCCCAGAAAGATCGCGAGGAAGGTGCCCCAGAGCGCGATCTGCACGGTCTCCCACATCTTGCCGACGAACAGGCGCCAGTTGGCGAAGTCCGGGCGCATCAACTCCCTGACCAGGTTGTCGACGACGTCCGAGCCGGTGAACAACTGGGGCAGGTTCTTCAGGTTCACCGCCTCAAAGCTGTAGATCAGCAGGGCCGCCACGCCGCCCCAGATCAGAAGATCGAGCGCCCAGGCACCGAGAGACTTTTTCGGGGGCGCCGGAATCGTCCCGGCTGAAGGGACGGCGGTGGTCAAGGCTGGACCTCACGCCGGGCGCGCAAGGCGTTCAGCTCGGCCTCGGCCGCCGTCACGCCGGCCTGGTCGCCCTTGGCCCGGGCTTCCTGCAGTTTCTGGTCGGCGACCATTTCGCGTACCGGGTCCAGATAGGCGTCATCGGCGGCACGAAACTGGGAATAGTTCAGCCCGGCCAGAACCTGCTTCTGACGGTCCGCTTCCGCACCCTCGCCCTGGCCGTATTCCAGGAAGAAAGCGCGGACCTTCTCCTTGACCGCCGGGTCCAGATCCTCGCGCACCAGAATGCCGGACTCGGGGATCGGCGGCGACTTCCAGATCTCCTGGATCTGGGCGGCGATCTGCGGATTCTGGCGCTCGAGGAAGACGGTGTTGACGGTGTTCGAGGTGGCCACCTGGATCACGCCCGAGGCCACGCCGAAGGCGTTGGCCTGATGGTTGGCCGCGCGCACGGTCTTGAAGCAGACCTGCGGATCGACGCCGCGTTCGTTGAACAGGAAGGTCATCGGCGCCAGCGTGCCCGAGGTGGACTGCGCGTCGCCGATGCCGAAGTCGTAGCGCTTGCCGCACGCCAGAACGTCGTCCAGCGTGATGCCCGAGCCCGCCTTGACGATCAGGGTCGACTGGTAGGAGTCGCGTCCCTCGATATCCACGGTGCGGGCGATGACCTCGGCGTCGGCGCGGTCGATGGCCTCGATCGCCGACTTGGCGGCGAACCACGCGATCTGGGTCTGGTTACCCTCCATCGCCTTCACAAGGACGGTGTAGTTCGAGCCGAAGAAGGGCTCGACCGGGATGCCGACGGCCGTCTGGAGGTCGTCCAGCAGCGGCTGCCACAGCGGACCGGACGAGGCCTGACCCTCGGCGGACAGGATGGAGAACACCAGTTTCGACGGTGCGCCGCCGGACGCGGCCTCGTCGCCGCCACCGCAGGCGGCGAGGGCACCGGTCATCGGCAGGGCCACGCCGGCGGCCAGGATCGCGCGGCGCGAAAGGCTGAAGCGGCTCATTGCTTGGTCTCCCAGAAGGCGTCCTCGAACTCGGGGCCGTAGATGTCGACAAGGGTCTTGGTGTCGAGGCCGGTGGCCGGGCCGTCGTAGACGATCTTGCCGGCCTTCAGCGCGACGACGCGTTCGCAATAGCGGATGGCGTAGTCGACCTGGTGCAGGGTCACGATGACGCCCAGGCCGTCGCGCTTGTTCAGCTCGACCAGCAGCTCCATCACCTTGCGGGCCGACACCGGATCCAGAGAGGCGACCGGCTCGTCGGCCAGGATGGCCTGGGCACCCTGGACGATGGCTCGCGCGATCGCGCCGCGCTGCTGCTGCCCGCCGGACAGGGTGTTGGCGCGTTGGGCCGCATAGTCGGCCACGCCGACGCGATGCAGGGCCGCCATGGCCTTCTTCTTGTCGGCGCCGGGCCACATGCCCAGCGCGCCTTGCCAGCCGGGGATGCGGCCCAGCGCGCCCAGCATGACGTTGGAGAACAGGCTCAGCCGGCCCACGAGGTTGAACTGCTGGAAGATCATGCCCAGCCGGGCGCGCGACCGGCGCACGCCGCCCGAGACGCGGCCGTCCTTCTGAACCGTCTCTCCGAAGACCGAGATCGTGCCCCCGGGATCGATCGGTTGCAGGCCGGTGATGGAGCGCAGCAGGGTCGACTTGCCCGAGCCGGACGGGCCGATCAGGGCCACCATCTCGCCCTGCGCGACCTCGAGGGACACGCCGTCGAGCGCCTTTCGGGCACCGAAGGTCTTGGACACGCCGCGCACGGAGGCGACGGCGGAGGCGGCGGTTGAGGTCATGAAAAAGGGAGGTTCGACGGTTGATCGGACGACGCCGCCGGTCGGGCTCGGGGCGAAACCTTAATGACACGACCCGACCGACGCCGTCCAGCGTCAGGGTTCGCCCGCGTTGACCACGCGCCGCACGTCGGCGGCGATCGGCAGGGTCTTGCGGGCCCGGGCGTCGACCTCCGCGGCCATCGCCCGCGCGGGCGCGGCCAGGTCGTCGCAGCTTCGCAGCGAGGTCAGGGCCTTCTTCAGCCGGACCATGACGGCCACGTCCCCGGCCCCGTAGCGCGCCACCGGGCCGAACACGTCGTCCAGCATGTCCGCGGGGCTCAGCTCCGGCCAGAGCACCTGTCCGAAGCGGACTTCGGCCTCGCGCTCCGCCTGACCCCATTCATCCAGCAACCGGACGCCGGCGCCGATCACCTGGATGGCGGTGCCGGGGTCGTTGACGCCGGGGGAAAGGGCCTTGGCCCCGATCTCGGCCAGAACGATCAGGCCGAAGCGCGGATCCTGGTCGAACGACCGGGTGTGGCCGATCGCGAAGGCCGCTCGCAGGTCGTCGAGACAGGCGTCGTCGCAGGAATCCGCATCGATCCGGGCCAGCGCCTGTCCGCGCCGCACGAAGGCACCCGGCACGGCGAGGACCTGAACCCGGAAGCTTCCGGCCGCCGCCTGATCGTTCAGCCGGTCGACATCGACGTTCTGAACGTGACCTGTCCTTTCGGACATGACCTCGACGCCACGGCGCAGGACGCCCGCAGCCGCGCCCAGCCGGGGCCGTCGGGCGCGCTCCATCAAGGCCGCCCGCGCGCGGGTCTCGACCAGATCCACCATGTGGCCGACCCGCGCGAGGTTCGACAGCCGATTGATCCACGCCAGCAGCCGGAAAGCCACCACCGCCACGACAATCAGGCTGCAGAAGAACAGGATCGCCCGGCCGCCCTCGCCATAGTAGCGGGCGTTGATCGCCGTGACCGCGACGATGGCGTAGAGAAAGGCCCCGACGAAGGTCGAAAGGGCCTTCTGGGTCTGCTCGTCCGAGGTGACCAGCGCGGCGACGCGGGGCGTCGCCTGGGCCGAGACCGCGGTATAGGCCGTCACCATGGCCCCGACCGAGAAGGTCGCCACCGCCAACAGGCTGGAGGCCAGGATGGTCAGGATCTCCTCCACGGACTCCCCGCCGAACCGTTCGGTCATGGCGGGCGGTGTCAGCGGCGCGGCGACCGCGGCCAGAAGCGCGGCACCGACTCCCAGCGCCGCATAGGCCCCGGCGCGGACCCACAGCTCCCGGTTCAGGCGTCGCCATAAAAACAGCCAGCGGTTCAAGCGTCCCCCTCGATCAATCCGCACCGCAACGCTTCAGGCGGCACAAGGGTTCGAACGGCCGGCCCGCCGCGAAAAAACCGCTTTACATGACAGGGCGATGACCCCATATCGCGCGCTCCGGCGGACCCCGTGGTCTGATGTTGCGCTGCTAACGCCGGTCTGGGTTCAACAATCAACAGGGGGTTACGTGAATTGCGCACGTACCAGCTTCCCCTGGACCTGGTCCGCGAGCGGTCCCCTGAACGTCCCGTCGCCCTCGTGCGACCGCGTTCGGTTTCCGTAGCGGCGCGCTGGTTCCAGGAAAATCTGAAAGCCGACGTCTTCTATGCGGTGAAGGCGAATCCGTCGCGATGGGTCATCGAGACCCTGGTCGAGGCGGGCGTCACCGCCTTCGACGTGGCCTCCATCGCCGAGATCGAACTGGTGCGTTCGGTCAGCGCCGACGCGCGCCTGGCCTTCATGCACCCGGTCAAGAGCCGGGGGGCCATCACGCGTGCCTATTTCGATCACGGCGTGCGCACCTTCGCGCTCGACAGCCATGACGAGCTGGCCAAGATCATCGACGCCACGGGCGACGCGACCGATCTGAACCTGATCGTGCGCATGGCGGTGTCGGCCGACGGTGCCCAGTACACCCTCTCGGGCAAGTTCGGCGTGTCCACCGATCAGGCCCCCGCCCTTCTGCTGGCCACGCGCCAGGCGGTGCGGTACGGCCTGATGGGCGTGTCGTTCCACGTCGGCAGCCAGTGCATGCGCCCGTCCGCCTATGAGGCCGCCATGGCCCAGGTCGGCCGCGCCATCACCCGCGCGGGCGTGTTCGTCGACATCGTCGACGTCGGCGGCGGCTTCCCCTCTGTCTATCCGGGCATGGTCCCGCCGGACATGAGCGAATACGCCGACGCCATCCACCGCGGCTTCAACGAGATGCCGGTGTCGGAAACGACCGAGCTGTGGTGCGAGCCCGGCCGGGCGCTGGTGGCCGAGTCGTCGTCGGTGCTGTGCCGGGTCGACCTGCGCAAGGGCGACGCCCTGTATCTGAACGACGGCAGCTACGGTTCGCTGTTCGACGCCACGCATTCGCGCTGGCCCTTCCCGACCAAGCTGGTCCGGGACGGAGAGGCGTCGTCGGATCTGAAGCCCTTCCGCTTCTACGGCCCGACCTGCGACTCCATCGACCACATGCCCGGCCCGTTCCACCTGCCCGCCGACGTGCAGGAAGGCGACTTCATCGAGATCGGCATGCTGGGCGCCTATGGCGTGGCGATGTCGACGGGCTTCAACGGCTACGGCGAGCATGACATCGCCGCGGTCGAGGACGCCCCGATGGCCTCGCTGTACGGCCTGGCACCCCGCTCCATCCCGACCGTGCGCACCACGGCGGAAGAGCAGGCCCGCAAGGTCGTCCGCCTGTCGCGCCCCAAGGGCAAGGCGGGTCAGCGGAAGAAGTCGCGGCGCTAAACCGTCGCTTTCGCGTTGTAATCAGCAGCGGCCCGTCGCTCCGTCCGGGCCGCTGTTTCCTTTGACGACGGGCGCTCACCAGTAAGGGAAACCAAACCGATGAACGCTCCCGTTCAGACCAACCAGAAAGCCGAACTGCTCCAGAACGTCGTCGAGCACGTGGACATCACGTCCTTCGACGCGCGGCCGATCATCGACAGCATGCGCAAGATGAGCTTCTCGTCGCGCGACACCGCCCGCGCGGCCGACATCTTCAACATGGCCATCGAGGACGAGACCTGCTCGCCCTGGCTGATCCTGGCCGGCTCGACCTCGGCCGGCGGTTGCATGCACGTGTACCGCGACATGGTGAAGTTCGGCATGATCGACGCCGTGGTCGCCACCGGCGCCTCGATCGTCGACATGGATTTCTTCGAGGCCCTGGGCTTCAAACACTACCAGGCCGCCGGTCAGGTCGACGACAACGTGCTGCGCGACAACTACATCGACCGCATCTACGACACCTACATCGACGAGGAAGAGCTCCAGGCCTGCGATCACACCATCCTGGAGATTGCCAACCGGCTGGAGCCGCGCGGCTATTCCAGCCGCGAGTTCATCTGGGAGATGGGCAAGTGGCTGTCTGAAGGAAACGCGAAGAAGGAAGGCAGCCTGATCCAGACCGCCTATGAAATGGGCGTGCCGATCTTCTGCCCGGCGTTCGTGGATTCCTCGGCCGGCTTCGGTCTGGTCAAGCACCAGAAGGAGCGCGCCGCCGCCGGCAAGCCCTACATGATGCTGGACGCCATCGCCGACTTCCGCGAGCTGACCGACATCAAGATCGCGGCGGGCACCACCGGCCTGTTCATGGTCGGCGGCGGGGTTCCCAAGAACTTCGCCCAGGACACCGTCGTCTGCGCCGAGATCCTCGGCGTCGAGGCCGACATGCACAAGTATGCGGTCCAGATCACGGTCGCCGACGTGCGCGACGGGGCCTGCTCCTCGTCGACGCTCAAGGAGGCCGCGTCCTGGGGCAAGGTCTCGACCACCTATGAGCAGATGGTGTTCGCCGAGGCGACCACCGTCGTTCCGCTGATCGGCTCGGACGCCTACCACCGCGAAGGCTGGAAGAAGCGCGCGCCGCGTCGCTGGCAGACGCTGTTCGAGAAGGCCTGAGCCCGATCGTCGGACTGCAGTGAGGGGGCCGGGAGCGATCCCGGCCCCTTCTTCGTGGGAACTCTCCGCCATCCGATCCGCTTGTGCACGGGCGCAGGAGAGATCTCGATGTCGGACCACCAGAATCCCGAAGGCCAGGAAGCCGACCAGATGGGCGAAAAGCCCGATCTGGGCCGCGAGCCGGATCATCTGAAAGACGCCCTGACCGGAACCGACGTCGGCTCGGACACCCGCGCCGGATCCCTGCGCGGCGGATCGGCCTCAGGCTCCGACGTCGATCCCGATCAGGACACCGTCAATCGCAGCCTGGCCGAACAGGGGCGCGACGGACCTGACGCCCAGCCCCGCCGCGCGGACCCCGAGCCGGTGAAGAACACGGGCGAAGATACACCGGAGTCCCCGGACGGTCCCCCGGGCGCGGACGCGGCCACAGGCTGACGCGGCGGCGCCTTGCTGGCGCCGCGAGTCTGGGCCAACGTGACGGTTCACGGCGAATGGGAAAGTGACCTTGAGTATGAAGGGGATGTGCCTCGCCCTGGCGGCAGGTCTGGCGCTGACGGCCTGCTCCGAGCCAGCCGAAGATGCGGCGGCTGAGGCACCCGCCGCCCCCCTCGAGGCTCCGGCTTCAAGGGCAGCGGCGACCCCGTCGCCGGGCCGCCCCGCCGCGCCCCGGGCACCCGCCTATGCCGTCCTTCCCGCGGACGGGCGCGCCGAAAGCCCCGCCACCGTGGCCGAGGGGCCCGCGGGCCCCGGGGGCATGGTGACCTACCAGACCGCCCTGTCGCCGGACGCGGTCGTGGACTTCCACCGCGGCCACGCCGAAGCGTCCGGCCTGGCGACCGTCATGACCATGACCCAGGGCGAGGCCCGGGCCTACGGGGCCGCCGCACAGGACGCGACCGGTGCCGGCCTCCAGGTCGTGGCGTCTCCCGTCGCGGCCGAGGGCGGCCCCGAAACCTCGGTGACCCTGACGTGGACCGCCGGCGGCTGATCCTCTCCGGTGCGGCGGGCCTTGTAACCGCCTGCGCCTCTTCGCCGCAGAGGCCCCTGACCACGCCCGTGCCCGACGACCGGATGCTGTTCGCCCAGGCGCATCTGGAAATGCACCCTCGCGTCGCCGCCCAGCATTTTGACTGCGCCGTGGGCGCGCGTCTGACTGCGGTCCCGCGCCCGGCCCTGACGGCCGTCTTCGAGCGACTGGCGCGGGAAGTGGACTCTCGCGTCCAGAACGACGTCGGCCCGGCGGACGGGGCCTGCGCCCGCCTGCGCCCCGGCGAGGGGCGCGTCCTGCAGACCTCGCGCCGGGCGGCCCTCGTCGCGGCCTATTCCCGGGCCCTTTCCCGTATGGCGGCGGACCGTGCCGGCGCCGTCGCCGCGCGCGCCCGGGACCTTCTGGACTCCGAACGCCTGTGCGGACTGGCCGACGAAGCGGCTCTGAACCGGGGCTGGATCGTGGGAAGCGAGACCTTCGTCGAGCTGATCGAGGGCGGCGACGGGTTCCGTGCCCTGCTCGACCGCGCGGCCGTTGAGGTGGCCGAGGCGCGGCGCGATCCGTTGGAGAACCCCGCCTGCGCCGCCGAGCGTCGGGCGCTCAGCCCGCTGCCGGACGGGGGCTGACCAGGGGGCCGTACAGGTCAGTCCGGCGATCGCGGAAGAAGCCCCAGGCCGCCCGGTGCCGATCGAGGAAATCCAGGTCGAAGCTGTGCACCAGCACGCCCTCCTCGTCCCGGCCGAGGCTCTCGACCAGGTCGCCGCGGTGGTCGGCGATGAAGCTGGACCCGTAGAAGCGCTGACCGACTTCGGTGGCGTGCTCCAGTCCGATCCGGTTGGCCCCGACAACGGGCACGACGTTCGACACGGCATGGCCCTGCATGGCGCGCCGCCAAGGCTCCGCGGTGTCCAGCTCCTTGTCGTGCGGTTCGGATCCAATGGCCGTCGGATACATCAGCACCTCGGCCCCCTGCAGCATCATCGCCCGGGCCGTCTCCGGGTACCACTGGTCCCAGCAGATGCCGACCCCGACGCGGCCGAACCGCGTGCTCCAGACCTTGAAGCCCGTGTCGCCGGGCCGGAAGTAGTATTTTTCCTGATAGCCGGGCCCGTCGGGGATGTGGCTCTTGCGATAGACACCCAGCGCACGGCCGTCGGCGTCCAGCATGACCAGGCTGTTGAAATAGTGCGGCCCCTCTCGCTCGAAGATCGAGACGGGAATGGCCACGCCCAGTTCGGCCGCGACCGGCTGAAGTGCCGTGACGCAGGGATGCTCCGCCCACGGATGCGCCTCGGCGAACCAGCGCTCCTCCTGGCTGACGCAGAAGTACGGCCCCTGGAACAGCTCGGAGGGCAGGATCACCTGCGCGCCCTTCGACGCGGCTTCGCGCACGAAGTCGATGGTCCTGTCGATATTGGCCTTCAGGTCCTCGCCATAGGAGGTCTGGATCGCGGCGACGCTGATCGTTCTGGCCATCAGGCGGGCTCCTGCTGGGAGATGCAGTGGAAGGAACCGCCGCCCGACAGGATGGCGATCGACGGCAGGGGGATGATCTCGCGATCCGGAAAGACGGTCGCAAGCCCCTCGCAGACCAGTCGGGCGGCCGCCGCCTCGCCGTACGTCGGCACGATCACCGCCCCGTTCGCGATCAGGAAATTCATGTGGCTGGCCGGGACCGGCCGCTCGTCCTCGTCGCCGACGAATCCGGGTGACGGAAGCGGCAGCAGCCGCAGCGCGCGGCCCTCGGCGTCCGTCATGGCCATCAGCGACCGCGCCACCTCGGCATAGACGTCGTCGTTCGGGTCGCCCCTGCCCCAGGCGACCGGATGGGCCACCACGCCCGGCGCGACGAAGCGGGCCAGGTTGTCGACGTGGCCGTCGGTGTGGTCGTTCAGCAGGCCGTCGCCCAGCCACAGCACCTTGCGCGCGCCCAGCGTCTCGGCCAGCGAAGCCTCGGCCCGGGCCTCGGTCCAGTCGGCGTTGCGGTTGGAGTTCAGCAGGCACTGCCGCGTGGTCAGGATCGTGCCCGCCCCGTCGTGATCCAGCGCGCCACCTTCCAGGACGACGTCGTGCCGGTCCAGCGGCGTGCCCGACGCCGCGCCGATCTGGCTCGCCACCGCGTCGTCGTGCTCCAGATCGTACTTGCCGCCCCAGCCGTTGAACCGGAACGCCGCCGCACGCGCCGAGCCGGGGCCGAAGATCGGGCCCGTGTCCCTCAGCCAGATGTCACCGAACCGGCCGTCGATGACCTCGACGTTGGCAACCCCCGCGAAGCGCGCCCGCGCGTCGTCCAGCGCTTCGGCCTTGCCCACCATCAGCTTCACCCGCTCGCGGCCCGGCCCCGCGAGGGCGCGGACCAGCGCCTCCACCTCGGCTTGCGCGGGCGCGAGGTTGTCCTCCCACAGCTCCGCATGGCTGGGCCAGCCGACCCACATGGCGCGGTGGGGCGACCATTCGGCGGGGACGGGAGCGATCTGGGTCATGGGTTTGCGAGAGTCCGTGCGGCGGGCCGCGCCATATGGCCACGACGGGCGCGGCATTCAACGCCCGAGCGCGTCCTCGGTCGCGAGGCGGGCCGGCACAAAAAAGAAGGGGCGGCCCCGGCTGGGACCGCCCCTCTTCGTTCAGGCGTGAGCCTTCCGGATCAGAACTGGAACCGGATGCCCGTCTTGATCTGCCAGACCGACTGCGGCAGCTGCGCCTGCGGACGGCGGGCCTCGTCGGCCCGGCCCGGTCCGGTGCCGGCGTTCTGCAGCGACGAGTACTGGTACACGGCACCCGGCGCCGCGCACGAGGCGTTGGCCGTGTTGGCGGCGTTGCGGCACTGCAGCACCACCGTGCCCACGCCGCGGTAGAACGGATACTGTTCCGTCACGCCCCAGTGCGGGTTCAGCAGGTTCCCGAAGTTCTCCACGTCGAAGTAGAACTCCAGCTTGCCGCCCGAGATGAACGGAACCGGCAGTTCCTGGGCGAACCGGACGTCGGCCGTCGTCACCGAACCCGTGCGGAAGGCGTTCCGCGGGGCGATGGAGCCGGCGTAGTCGATCAGACCGGTGTTGCGCAGGAAGTTGTTGAAGTCCGTCAGGTTGATTCCCGAGTAGACGATGCGCGGGTCGCTGGTGGCCGTCACGTTGCCGCTGGCGTCGGTCTGCGGCACGTAGAACAGCTGGTTCGAGGTGCCGAAGGCACCCGAGTAGGACTGCGGCACGGCGTTACCAAAGTCGTTGTCGACGTTGCCCGTGCGGCTGTTGTGGTAGACGTAGGAGAACGGCAGGCCCGAACGGTTCTGGACGAACAGGTTCACCGAGCTCTCGTTGTCGCCGAAGAGTTCGCGCGCCCAACCCACATTCATCGTGAAGCGGTGACGGATCTCATAGTCCGAGGTCGCCAGCACCGGGTTGTTGTGGTCCGCCGAGGCGAAGCGCACGTACGACGAGTCCGGCTGCGAGCTGGTCATCGGGTTGCCGTCTTCGGCTTCCGTGTAGGTGTAGCCCAGCGTGACGTTCAGGCCTTCCCACATGCCCCAGTCCCACGACTTGTTGGCCGTGAAGGCGGTCGAGAACGAGTGACCGCCCTCTTCCAGGTTCGACAGCAGCAGGTCGAACACGACCGGGCCGGCCGGGCGCGTGTAGACCGGGCGGCCGTCGGGGGCCGTGCCGGCCACCGTCGCCAGCAGGTCGGTGTAGTACAGCGCGTTCTCGAAGTCGTTGTAGAGCACGTCGGCGCGCAGGCGGACGGTCTCCAGCACCGGCAGGTCGAAGTCGCGGGCGATGGTCAGGTTGTACTTCCAGGCGCTCGGGATTTCGAAGTTCGGATCCAGGGCGACCACGCTGCCCTGACCGGGCGTGAAGGTGCAGTTGGCACCGGCAGGCACGACCGACAGATCGGTGATGCCGGTCAGCGGACCGGTGCAGACCGCGTTGGTAATGCGTGCGCCGTCGTTGCCGAAGGGGTTGCCGATCTGCACGTTGGTGCCGATCGCCGAGAACCGGCCGATGCCGCCCGAGATGGTCCACTCGCCCGGCGTCCAGTTGAAGCCGAAGCGCGGCATCAGCAGATCACGGCCGTCCAGGTTGGACTGGTTCGAGAAACCGTTCCGGGTCTGGAAGCCGGCGTTGAGCGTCGGCTGGTCGTCCATCCCGAACCAGTCGTAGCGCAGGCCGTAGGTCACGCGCAGGTCGTCGGCGACCTGCCAGACGTCTTCGGCGTAGATCGAGTTCAGGTCGTAGCCGAACTCCACCGCGCCGTCGCGGGCGGTGCCGAACTCGGCCGGGACCGTACCGCCGTTGGGGTCGACCGCACCGCGGATGAACAGGCTGGACGCGTTGCCGGCCTGGAAGTCGGCGAAGCTGGCGAAGTTCCAGGTGCCGAGCGACTGCGACACGAACACGTTGACGAAGTCACGGCGCTCGGTGCGGGCGCCGACCATGATGTCGTGCGCGCCCAGGCTGTAGCGGGCGATGGCCTCGATGTTCGAGTTCTCGCTGTACAGATAGTTGTCGTGGCGGAAGTTGTCCGCGCCGAACTGGATCTGCGGGGTGCCCGTGCCGGGCTCGACGCCGGCCAGGTCGGCCACGTTCACCGTGACCTGGCCGACCGACAGCCCGCCGACCGGGAGCTGGGTGGTCTCGGTTTCCTTGTAGCCGACGCGCAGTTCGGTGGACAGGTTGTTCGTCCACTGCGAGTTCAGCTGGGCGTTCCAGGTCGTGAGACGCTCGTCCTTCAGATACTGGCTGGATTCCAGGGCCAGGCGCGGCTGGGTGGTCGATCCGCCGTTGATGAAGGCGGCCGACGTCGAGCCGTTGAACGAGTTGCCGCGGGTTTCCTGCCAGGTCACGGCCAGGCGATGGTCGTCGTTGATGTTCCAGTCGACCTTGGCGAGCATCTTCTCGTCTTCGACCGGCGGGGCCACTTCGACGAAGGACAGCGGGTCATAGCCGTAGCGGGCCTGGGTCGCGGCGCGGAAGTTGTCGACCGCGGTGGTCGTGATGCGCGGGATCGGGTTCGGGAAGCCGGCGTCGGCGGGGCCTTCGTTCAGCGAGAACTCCGACTCGAACTTCTCGTAGGACAGGAAGAAGAACAGGCGGTCCTGGATGATCGGGCCGCCCAGGGTGGCGCCCCACACGGTTTCTTCGAACACGCGGTTGTACGGGCGGGTTTCGCGGAAGCCGCTCGGGCCGTAGCTCCAGTACTCGTCGCCGAGCATGGAGTCGTCGCTGCTCTCATAGAAGGCCGAGCCGGAGAACTCGTTGCCGCCCGACTTGGTGACGGCGTTGATCGAGCCGCCGATGAAGCCGTTGTTGATGACGCTGAACGGCGCGGCCGAGACGCTGACGGCCTCGACGGCGTCGAGCGAGATCGGCGAACGCTGGGTGGGGTAGCCGTTGCCGTTCAGGCCGAACTCGTCGTTCTGGCGGATGCCGTCGACGGTCAGCTGGTTCAGACGGGTGTTCACGCCGGCGAAGGACAGGGCGTCCTCGTTGGAACCGTCGATGGTCGCGAAGGGGTCAAAGCGGGCCACGTCCTTCAGATCGCGGCTGATCGAGGGGGCACCCTGGATGACGTTGGTGCCGAAGTTGGAGGACGAGCCTTCACCGAACTCGTTGGTGATGCGCGAGCCGAGCACGACGATGTCGTCCACGGCCGTCGCTGCGCCCGAGAAGATGACCACGTCGGCCAGCGCGGGGGTGCCGACGCCGATGGCGGACAGCTGGACCGAGCCGTCGCCGGCGGTCGAGGTCGCGGTGACGGTGTAGGGGCCGCCGACGCGCAGGCCGCGCGCCGTGAAGTTGCCGCCAGCGTCGGCGACGGTGGTGGCCGAGGTGCCGGTGGGCTCGTGGGTCAGGACGACGGCGGCGCCGGCGATGGCCGCGCCGTTCTCGTCGGTCACGCGACCGCGGATCGAACCGGTGGTCTCTTGCGCGTAGACGGCCGAAGCGGCCGCCAGAGCGATCGCCACGGTCGAAACGCCGTAGCAAATCTTCTTCTTGAACATCGATGCATCCCCATGCGCGGTCACCTGCGCGCCTGCACCGCTGCGTGCCGACGTTTGACCGTATGGGGCCCCTCTAGGCCCGCAAGCGAAAGCATCGGCGACAGTTATGTGACAGACTCGTGACGCCCCCCGGGGGTGGCCCCCGGGCCACACTCAGCCGGGGGCGGGGCCCCAGATGACCCGGAGCCGGGCGTCGCGTCCGCAGAAGCGGCTGTAGCCGCCGTATCGGACCGGATTGCGGCGCGCGAAATCCTGATGCTCGGCGCCCGCCGGCCAGAAGCGGACGGCATCCCGCACGGGCGTGGCGAACCCTCTCACCTGTCCGGCGGCCGCGGCACGCGACGCCTCGGCGGCCGGACGCTGCGCCGCCGTCGCGAACACCGCCGTGCCATAGGGCGCGCCGCGGTCGCAGAACTGTCCGCCCTCGTCGGTGGGATCGATCGTCCGCCAGAAGCGGTCGACAAGCTGGCGATAGCTGATGCGGCGGGGATCGAAGGTCACGCGGACGGCTTCGAGATGTCCCGTCCCTCCGCGCACCACCTGCTCATAGGTGGGACTGGCCGTGCGCCCGCCCGCGAAGCCGGAGACGGCGGAGACGACGCCGGGCATGTCCTCGAAATTCTTCTCCACCGACCAGAAGCAGCCGCCGGCAAAGACCGCCGTCTGGGTGGGGCCCTGCGGCGCGGCCGCGCTGCCGGCGTCGTCGGTCGGTCCGCAGGCCGCGGCCAGAAGGATGGCGAGAAAGGCGAAGGGTCGACGGGTCATGAACGGTCTCCGGGCTCGAATCACATACGCCGCGGGACCGTCGCCGGTTTCACGTCGAAAGCATGCGCGCCGCCACGCGGCCGGCCGTGCGCCGGCGCAACCTCGGTCCCTCAAAGCTTCCGTTGATCTGGGTCCGTTCGATCACCGCCGCCCGGAAGCGCAGGAACAGGTCGGCGTCCGGCGGCGCCGGGGTGGACCAGAAGTCGGCCAGCGGCTTCTGGTCCGTGAGCCCCTCGAAGTCGAAGAAGGCGCGCCCCAGGACCTTCACCGGCGTGCCGAAGCCCAGGGCCGCGAGGGCCGAACTGGAGTTGTTCACGACCAGTCCTCGCGAGGCCCTGCAGAGCGGCGCGAGAGCCCCGCCGTCGATGAAGTCGACGCGGTCGGCGACTCCGTGGCGGCGCGCGGCCTCGCGGACCCCGCGAGCCTGATCGACGACGCCCGGGTCGAGGGGATGATTCTTGACAACCAGCCGAACCTCCGGCGGCGCATGGCCGGCGAAGTCGCTCACGACGGCGTCGATGAAGGCGGCGTTTGTCTTCAGCTCCGAATGCCGCGTCAGCTGGCTGTCGCCCTCACGCTGCAGGCAGGCGAGGAAGAAGGGTCCCCGGGCCGCCACCCGGGCCGGGTCGACCCGTGGCGAGAACTGAAGCCGCATCCACCTCGCCAGATGTCCCGCGGCCTGTCGCCACGGGGGCACGTCGAATCCGGGATCGTGGCGAGGGAAGATCGGGAGGAAATGCTCCGCAAGCCAGTACCGCGTTACCGCCAGCACCAGGGGGCGGGTGACGGGGCCTACCGGGTCCGGCTCGGGAGTCCGCTTCGAATGGCGAACATAGGCGGTCGCTGTCTGCGGAAGCGCCGGACTGCCGGCGGCGACGGCGTCGCGTTCCAGCGTGACCCAATCGGGCCTGAAATAGCCGTTCTCGAGAACCCAGACCCGGGGCTTCGACCCGGCCGTGTCCAGCGCGGGCCGTGCCTGCCAGCGACCTTCGCCGTAGACGACCACGTCGGTCCAGGCCGGAGCCAAGGCGCGATAGGTGGCAGGCCAATCTCCGGGGCGGCCCCGGAACTCGATGCCCCCGGGACCCCGGCGGTCGATCAGGTCCCCGGCGTTGAACACCATGTGCCCGACGTCCGCCCCCCCGTTGCGCAGGGCGGATGCAAGGTCGCGGCCGAAGGGCCCGTAGGGAAGGTTCACCAGAAGGAAGCGACGGCGCACGGAGGCCTCAAGACGCGGGACGCGGACGCGCCGCGCCGGCATTTAGGCCGGAGCCCCCCCGGGGAGCAACGCCGCACGGCGAAGGGCCCGCCGGATTTCTCCGGCGGGCCCCTGCTTTCAGTCGTTCGACGTGACTTGTGAGCGCTGGGCTCAGAAGTTGATGTCGATGGTGGCGCGGCGGTTCAGCGGCTCGCGGACACCGTCGGCGGTCGGACGGGCCAGCTCGCGCTCGCCACGGCCGTCCACGCGCAGGACACCCGAGTTCACGCCGCGGGCGACGAGGGCGTCGGCCACGGTGCGGCCGCGGCGCATGGCCAGGCCTTCGT
>JAESGW010000166.1_pt1 | contig 132370 bp, 122 predicted proteins | sample 9269791 | NCBI WGS metagenome assembly JAESGW01 (sample SAMN16773120, study PRJNA677053) | algae metagenome | isolation source: Aphanocapsa lilacina HA4352-LM1 and co-occurring heterotrophs from near cave... | place: USA: Maniniholo cave, near Haena, Kauai, HI | collected 2009-07-28
CGCCGGAAGCCGTTCCATCGCCAGTGTCGCCCTCCGGTTCCGCTTCGCTCCACCTACGGCCAACACTGGCGATGGAGGCGTCAATGCACTAACAATCCGCACGGACCACTCGGTGGGGGCCGGTCACAAGCGGACGAGCCTGACCGACGCGCGCAGCTACAAAGCGTCGATGACCTACGACGGGCATGACCGGCAGGTGAAGTGGAACTTCCCGTCGCCGACGACGCCGGGCGTGGTGTCGACGACCGATTATGAGCAATATGGTTATGACGCGAACGGCAACCGCACGAGCCTGAGGAAGCGCGACGGCAGCGTCATCACCTATCAATATGATGCGCTGAACCGCAACACGATCAAGATCGTACCAGAGCGCGCGGGGCTCGCGGCGACGCACACACGCGACGTCTATTATGGATATGATCTGAGGGGCCTGCAGGCCTACGCGCGGTTCGATCATGCGACTGGCGACGGGGTCGCAACGACTTACGACGGTTTCGGGCGACCTTCCTTCTCGACGTTGACGATGGATGGGACGGCGCGAACTTTGTCCTTCACACATGACCAGAATGGGAGCCGCAACCGAACCGACTTGGCGGGAGCCAGTTCATTGACCTACACTCACGACGGGCTATCCCGTCCGACCGGGCTCTATCTCGGAACGGATCTGTCTGTATGGCTCGTGGGATGGAGCTATAATAGTCGTGGTCAAAAGGCGAGCCAGAGTAGCCGCTATGGTGCGGTGAGCAGCTTTGGCTATGATGTCGCGGGACGTCTGAATGTGCTGACGCATAATGTGGCAGGGTCCGCACAGGATGTGTCATTCAGCTATGGCTATACACCTGCAAGCCAGGTTGCGCAGCAATCGCGCGACAACGACAGCTATGCGTGGACGGCGCACTTCAACGTTGATCGCACATACGCGGCGAACGGGCTCAACCAATATACTGCGGCAGGACCGGCGACGTTCGGCTATGACGCCAATGGCAATCTGACCTCGGACGGGTCGACGACCTATGTTTACGACATCGAGAACCGTCTGGTGAGCGCGAGCGGCGCGATGAATGCGGCGCTGCGCTATGATCCGCTGGGTCGGCTTTACGAGACGGTCGGCGGTAGCAACACTACCCGCTTCCTCTACGATGGCGACGAACTGATTGCAGAATATAACGGCGCTGGCGCGATCCTGCGTCAATATGGCCATGGCGTCGGGAACGACGATCCCGTCTATATGCTCGACTATACGACGTGCTGCAGTTTCTTCCTGCACGCCGACCATCAGGGAAGCATCATCTCGGTTACGGGCGACAGCGTGAACACGCCTGCAATCAACAGCTATGACGAATATGGCATCCCCAAGGCGGGCAACCTCGGGCGGTTCCAGTACACCGGCCAGGCGTGGATCCCCGAGCTCGGCATGTACCACTACAAGGCCCGCATCTACTCGCCGACGCTTGGCCGGTTCATGCAGACCGACCCCATCGGTTATGACGATCAGCTCAACCTCTATGCCTATGTGGGAGGAGATCCCATAAACAGAACGGATCCAACAGGAAATGCGAGCGCGGACGTGGCAAACGCTTGTTCAAGACTTGGAGCGGCCGGATGCTCGGGGAGCTATGCAGCAGTCATAACCTCACCAAACATTGACGAAAATTCGTTTCAAAGACGGGGAAGGTCGGCGACGCCAATGTCGACTGGCGGCCCCCTTCAAGGGGCTATACTGTTTTGACTGGCCAGCTAAAAATCTTGGCGCCAAGTCACGCCTCTGCCCGCTCAGCGGACCGTCCACCATCTATTACTACCGTTTCATCTCTGTATCAGCAAAGGCAACAAATCCTAGCTGCGTGGGCATCGTCAGCTCAGCGGATGGATCGTAACTCATTTACATTTGCGGGGCGATCATTCCAAAAACATTCGAGTCGTGGGGATTTTTCAAGACCCACGGATACTTCATCGGCAGGATATAACAGCGCTGGCACGAGCCTTCTGAATGGAATTGTTAATAGCCCATATCTTCAAGTTTCTGTAACACAAAACTCGAATCTCGTAGTTTTAACGGCCCCTGGAATCGGGAGCGCGCATTTCACGAGAGGTGGAGATTTTGTATACTTCTCAACTAGAGGACAATAATATGGATATCACCACAAGCTTTGTGCCTGATTTAGGCGAATGGATAGCAAATATAAACTTCGAAAATGGACTTGAATTTTCAGTGCGCTACAAGGATAATAAGACCGAATTTTTAAGATGGTCAAACGAAGGCGATATTTCATTTATTGATTTCAAAGATATTGAAAAAGCAGTGAAATCTGCCGTTGACGCTCTCAAGGAAATTGAGCCGCGTTAGGGTCAGTAGAGATAGCGTATCCAGAGCTTGACTGAGGCAATTGCGACGAAGCCAGGTGGGATTGCCTGGCGTTGTCATAGCGAATGGCGACCCTGCGCCAATTCTTGAGCTCGTTGAACAGCCGCGCGATCGAGTTGCGCCAACGGTATTTCGCCTTCATGCTTGGCAGGGGTGCGGCGGTTGGCTTTGACCGGGATCACCGACTCGCGCAAGGGCGATCTCTTCGCGGATAGCGTCCGCGTTACAGGCCCCGATCGGCGAGGAACGCTTCGATTCGGTTGCCGAACATCTGGGATAGCGGTCCAAAGCCGTGCACGTCGTGCTCCTGACCGGGCGTCAGTATGAGGCCGAGCGCCGACCCTCCGCGCGTCTCCAGTGTCCAAGGGTTAAATGTCTGTTTCCAGCGAGTTATAACATAAGTGTTCCCGGGAAGGCCGGGATGACGAATTAGGTGATGGAAGCTACTTCCCCGGATGCAGCCGCATCGCCGCGCCGCCGCCGGGCGCGAGCCAGAGCTTGTAGACATCGCCCTTCTTCACCCGGATCGTCTCATAGGCGATCCGGTGCCGCGCGTCGGTCAGGTAGGTGGCGCCCTCGCCGTCCTTCCAGATCGTCGCGGTGTAGCTCCTGCCGGCTTCGAGGAAGTCGAACGACAGGGTCAGCGTCCGTGCGGTGCCATCGTTGACCCCGCCGACGTACCAGTCGGCGCTCGCGCGGTCCTTGCGCGCGAAGATCGCATAATCGCCGACTTCGCCCGCGACCAGCCGGCTCTCGGCCCAGTCGGTCGGCACCTGGCCGATGAAGGCGAGTTCGCGCGGGTGCTTCGCCAGATTCTCGATCCGGTCGGCCGCCATCTGCACCGGCGAATAGATGGCGAGATAGAGGCCGAGCTGCTTCGCGAGCGTCGACGCCATCGGCACGTCGTTCGACCCCGCGAGGCTCAGCACCCCCGGCGTATAATCCATCGGTCCCGACAGCATCCGCGTATAGACGAGCGTCGGTTCATGGTCGGGGCCGCCGTTCGCGAAGGCGCTCCAGCTGTTATACTCCATGCCGCGCGCGCCCTCGCGCGTGATCCAGTTGGGATATGTCCGGCGCAGCCCGGTGTCCTTGACGGGCTCGTGGGCATTGACCGAAATCCGGTATTTCGCCGCGGTTTCGACGACGCGCTGGTGATGCCGCACCTGCCACTGGCCGTCGTGCCACTCCCTGCGCGTTGTGCTTGGCGTATCGCCCGGCGCAATGATGCCGCCCGCATCGGCGACATAGCCGGTCTTCACCGACCCGACGCCGAGGCGGCCGTAGAGCTTCATCGCGTCCTCAAGCTGCGTCTCGTAATTCGCGACATGGCCGTTGGTTTCGTGATGGCCGATCAAGGTCACGCCTTTCTTTCGGGCATAGTCGGTGACCGCCGCCAGATCGAAATCCGCCGCAGGCTGCGTGAAATTGAACAGACCGCCGTTCCAGCCGGTATTCCAGCCTTCGACGAGCACCCCGCCGAAACCATGCTTCGCCGCGAAATCGATATATTGCTTCGCGCGCGCCGTCGTCGCGCCGTGGTTTGGCCCTTCGCCCCAGCTCCACGGCCCGCGGATCATCCCCCACCAGATGCCGATATATTTCATCGGCTTGACCCAGCTGACATCGCCGAGCTTGCCCGGTTCGTTGAGGTTGAGTTCGAGATCGCTCTCGACCAGCCCCGCCGCATCGTCGGCGATGCGGATCGTGCGCCACGGCGTCGCGAACGGCAGGTCGCGCACCACGCGCGGCCCGTGCGAGGAGGGCGACAGCGTCGCGCGGAACTTGCGCCCTTCGGCGCGCTTCAGCCACATCGCCGAATAGTCGACGAGCGCAGCCTCGTGGAAGGCGAGGTGCGTGCCGTCGTCGAGCCGCATTGTGATCGGCGTGTGCGCGGTCGCAACGCCGTCGATCGGCGTCTTCTGGTAAATCTGTTCGTAGCGGTTCCACTCGCCGCCGGTGATCCACCAGGCGGTGCCGGGCGACGCGATGTCGAACTCGGTCACCTCGTCGGCGATCCGCGCGGTCTTCATCGCCGGCTGTTCGGGCAGTTCATAGCGAAAGCCGATCCCGTCATCGAACAGCCGGAAGCGCACGTTCATCAAATGACCGCCGCGGCTTTCGTGCTGGCGAAAACGGACGAGCAGCTCGGTGTGCCGGTCACGGACGAAGCGGCGCTCGCCCCATGGCAACTCCCAGGTCGCATCGCCGCTGGCGCGCGCAGCACCGTCGATCCGGAACCCGCGCTGGAGCGCCGGGCCGTCGGTCAGCAGGAATCCGAGGCTCGACGGCGCAACCAGCAGATTGCCCCTGCGCGACAGCGACCAGACCGGCCGCGCGTCATTGTCGATCGAGACCGTCAGGACGATCTGGCCGTCGGGGGACGCCGCCGTCTCCGACGGGCGCGCCGGCTGCGCCGCGACCGGGGCCGCGGCAAGCAGCGCAAAAACGGCCAACAGGCTCCGCATGACTTTCTTCCTTCGTGGATCAACCGGGACAGGCGTCTATCCCGGTTATTCCGCGACTTGGCAAATCATGCAGACGTATGGCGCTAGCTCGACCAGCCGCCCGCTAGGGCGCGGAACAAGGCGATCTGGCGCCGCGAAATCTGCCCGTCCTGCGCCGCCAGCACCGCTTCGGTCTCGGCAAAGGTGCGTTCGGCGTCGAGCCATTCGAGCGAGTCCGAGGCGCCCTCCTGCCGCTTGGCGCGCACGATCCGCGCCGCGCGTTCGGCCTGGTCGCGCGCGGCGCGTAGCGCCTGCCTTTGTTCGAGCGAACGCGCGTAGGACGAGAGCGCGGTCTCGGTCTCCTCGAGCGCGCGCAGCACCGTACCGTCGAATTCGGCGAGCGACGCCTGCGTGTCGGCCTCGGCCGCCGCAATACGGGCACGCGCGGGTTCCTGATTGGGGAAGGCCCAGTTCAGGAGCGGCCCGAGCAGCCAGCGGATCGGCCCGCCGCCGAATATGTCACCGAAGCCCGATCCGGTCGACCCGGCCGAACCGCCCAGCGTGATGCGCGGATAAAGGTCCGCGGTTGCGACGCCGATGCGCGCGGTGTCGGCGGCAAGGCGGCGCTCGGCGGCGCGAATGTCGGGACGGCGCTTGAGCAGCGCCGCCCCATCACCGACCGGGATGGGATCGGTGATTTCGAGGCTGATGTTGCGGTCCGCCGCAATGGCGGGGAGCGCAGCGGGAGCACGACCGGTCAGAGTCGCGAGGCGGAACAACGCCGCCTGCCGCTCGGCCTCGATGGAAGGGATGTCGGCCGCGCGCTGGTCGCGCAGCGTCGTGATGCGCGCAAGGTCGAGCCCCGTCGCCATCCCGACTTCCTTTCGCCGTTCGGTGAGTTTCACCTGCTGGTCGAGCAGGCCGACGATGCGGCGCGCGACGTCGAGGCGGGCGGCGCCCGAAGCGGCATCGGCATAGGCCTGCGTCGTGTCGGCAGCGACGATCACGCGCACTGCGTCGGCATTCGCCTCGGCGGCGGCGGTGTCGCCGCGCGCAGCCTCGATCGAGCGGCTGACGCGGCCGAACAGGTCGACCTCGTACGAGACGTTGATCCCGACATCGACTGCCCAATCCTCACGGTCGGCATTGGGCAGACGCTGGCCTTCGGGGCTGCGGCCGTAATTGGCCCCGGCGCCAATCGCGCCTTGCGGCAGACGGTCGGCGCGCGCACCGCGGAGCGACGCGCGGGCGCGAGCGATATTCGCGACCGCGACGCGGACGTCGGTATTGTTCGCAAGCGCATCGCCAACGAGCCCGTCGAGAACGGGGTCGTCATAGAGGCGCCACCAGTCAGCGGCGACCGGTGCGAGCGACACCGCGGGGCTGTTCGCCGAAACGAACGGCCCGGTGGCGACGGGCGCCGACGCCGATTTGGGCTCGGCATAGTTCGGGCCGACCGCGCACGCGGCGAGCGCCAGTGCAGAGGCGCCAGTGAGGATATTGCGAAGGATCATATTCCTGCTCCCTTATTCCGCCGGAACCGGCAGCGCCGTCCCGTGGCCGTCCGACCCGCGCCGTGCCCGCCGCTCGGCCGACCACTGGCTGAGCGCGCGTGCGACGACGTAGAAGGTCGGGGTGAAGATGAGGCCGAACGCCGTCACGCCGAGCATGCCGAAGAAGACCGCGGTGCCGAGCGCCTGGCGCAGCTCCGCGCCTGCCCCGCTCGCGATCAACAGCGGCACCGCGCCGAGGATGAAGGCAAAGCTGGTCATCAGGATCGGGCGCAGACGGTCGCGCGCGGCACGCACCGCGGCTTCGATCGGCGACAACCCATCCTCTTCCTCGGCCTGCTTGGCGAATTCGACGATCAGGATCGCATTCTTCGCGGCAAGCGCGATGAGCACGACGAGCCCGATCTGCGTCAGCACATTATTGTCCATGCCGCGCAAATTCACGCCGACCATCGCTGCGAGCAGACACATAGGGACGATGAAGATGATCGCCAGTGGCAGCATCAGGCTTTCATATTGCGCCGCGAGCACGAGAAAGACGAAGACCACCGCGAGCGCGAAGACGATGCCAGCGGTATTCGCCGCCGCCTTTTGCTGGAAGGCGATGCCGGTCCATTCGGTGCCGTAGCCCGCCGGGAGCGTTTCCGACGCGAGCTTTTCCATCGTCGTCAGCGACGCGCCCGAGGACGAGCCCGGAGCGGTATCGCCGTCGATCTCGACCGCGGGGAAGAGGTTGTAGCGCGTGACGCGGTACGGCCCCGTGCGGTCCTCGAAATTCGCAACCGACCCGATCGGTACCATCGCGCCCGAGTCCGACCGCGTCCTGAGGTTCGCGATATCGGCGACCGTCTGGCGATAGGGTGCGTCGGCCTGTGCGGTGACGCGATACGTGCGGCCGAGCAGGTTGAAGTCGTTGACGAACGCCGAGCCGAGATAGACCTGCAGCGCCTCGAACACGCGCTCGGGCGGCACGCCGAGCATGTTCGCCTTCGCCCGGTCGATGTCCGCGAAAACACGCGGGTTGGTCGGATCGAAGAAGGTGAAGACGTTCGCGAGGCCCGGCGTCTCGTTCGCCTTGCCGATCAGATTGTTCGTCTCGTTCGCGAGCGCGGCATAGCCGTTCCCGCCGCGATCCTGGACGATCATCCGGTAACCGCCCGCCGAGCCGATCCCCTGGATCAGCGGCGGCGGGATGATGACGATCTGCGCTTCGGTGATGTCGGCGGTGTTCGCGCGCGCCTGGTTCATGATGTCCTCGAAATTGACGCCGAGCTTCCCGCGCTCCTCGAAGGATTTGAGCGGGAAGTAAGCGGCGGCCGAGTTCGGCGCGAGCGTCTGCGACGGGCCGTCGAAGCCCGCGAGCATCACCGAACCGAGAACCCCCTCGATCGGCAGAACGCGGCCCGCGACCTTCTTCAGCACCGCATCGGTACGCTCGACCGAGGCACCCGAGGGCAGCTTGGCAACGACGAGGAAGTAGCCTTGGTCCTGCGCGGGAATGAAGCCGGTCGGCGTCGCCCAGAACAGCCCCGCGGTCGCAGCGATCAACCCGGCGTAGGTGACCATCATCTTCTTCGGCGCACGCACCAGCCGGTCGGTGAGCCGCGCATAGCCATTGCTCAGCCGCTCGAAGCCCTCGTTGAAGCGTTCGCCGGCACGGTGGATACGCGCCATTAGCCATCCGTCGGCCTGCGCGGGGGCGTGGGGCCTCAGCAGGATCGCCGCCAGCGCCGGCGACAGCGTGAGCGACAGCACGAGCGAGATGATCGTCGCGGTCGAGATCGTCACCGCGAACTGCTGGTAGAAAGCGCCCGACAGCCCGGTGAGGAACAGGGTCGGCACGAACACCGCGCAGAGCACGAGCACGATCGCGACGAGCGCGCCCGACACCTCGTCCATCGACGTTCGTGCCGCTTCGAGCGCGGACATGCCCTTCTCGAGATTGCGTTCGACATTTTCGACGACGACGATCGCGTCGTCGACGACGATACCGATCGCAAGCACCAGCCCGAACAGCGACAAATTGTTGAGGCTGTACCCGAAGGCCGCGAGCACCACGAAGGTGCCGATCAGCGACACCGGGATCGCGAGCACCGGAATGATCGCCGCGCGCCATTTCTGCAGGAACACGAGGATGACGATGACGACGAGGATGACGGCTTCGAACAGCGTCTCCATTACCGCGTCGATCGACTGGGCGATGAACTCGGTGGGGTTATAGATGACGCGATATTCGAGGCCCTTGGGGAAGCTTTTCGACGCCGCCGCCATTTCGGCCTCGACCGCCTGCGCCGCGGCGAGCGCGTTCGAACCCGGACGCTGGAAGGTCGCAAGGATGACCGTCGGATCGCCCGACAGATAGGTGTTCGAATTATAGTCCGACGCACCCAGCTCGACGCGTGCGACGTCCGACACCCGCACCTGCCGCCCGTCGGCATCGCTGCGGATCACGATGTTGGCGAAGTCCTTGGGGTCGGTCAGGCGGCCCTGCGTTTCGACGCTCAATTGGAAGCTGCTGCCGTTGGCATGCGGCGGCTGGCCGAGCGAGCCCGCGGCGACCTGCACATTTTCGCGGCGCAGCGCGGTGACGATCTCGCCCGCGGTCAGGTCGAGCGCCGCGGCGCGGCCGGGATCGATCCACACGCGCATCGCATAGTCGCGGCTGCCGAACAGGCGCACGTCGCCGACGCCGTCGATGCGGCTGAGGCGATCGCGCAGCTGGGTCAGCGCATAGTTGGAGATGTACGCGCGATCGAGCGACTTGTCGGGCGACACGAGGTTCACGATCAACAGGAAGTCGGGTGAGGTCTTGCGCGTCACGACGCCCAGCCGCTGCACCGTTTCGGGCAGGCGCGGGGTCGCGATCGCGACGCGGTTCTGCACCAGCACCTGCGCGGCATCGAGGTCGGTGCCGATCTTGAAGGTCACGGTGATCGTGACGACGCCGTCGCCGGTCGACTGGCTGCTCATATAGAGCATGTTGTCGACGCCGTTGATTTCCTGCTCGATCGGCGCCGCGACCGTGTCGGCGACGGTTTCGGCCGACGCGCCCGGATAGGTTGCGGTCACGGTCACCGTCGGCGGGACGATGTCGGGATATTGCGAGACGGGCAGCCCGATATAGGCGACCGCACCGATGATGGTGATGATGATGGCGAGCACGGCGGCGAAGATCGGCCGGTCGATGAAAAAGCGGGATAGGCGCATGGGAGAGCCCCTGTCTGGAAATTGGTCTGGTCATCCCCTCCCGCCTGCGGGAGGGGCAGCGAGCCCCGGACTTGACCCGGGGCGCAGTGGGGTGGGGGCCATCGGCCGTGGGGGACACCGCGGGCCCCCACCCCAACCCCTCCCCTGAAGGAGAGGGGCTAAATCAACTCACTTCGCAAAAGTCGCCTGCGCCGACACCGGTTCGACCGCGGCGGCCGCACCCTTCGGGGGTGCCGAAGCGGCGATCTTGCCGGTCTTGGCCACCGCCTTTTCGCCGGGACGCGCGAACTGGTATCCGTTGATGACGACGCGATCGGTCGGCGTCAGGCCCGAGCGGATGACGCGCAGGCCATCGACTTCGGGGCCCAGCTCGACCGGCTTCGCCGCGACCATCCCGTCCTTGCCGACGACATAGACGATCTTGCGCGCCTGGTCGGTCTGCACCGCCGCGGCGGGGATCAGCAGCGCGTGCGCCGTCTGGCCGGTCGTCAGGCGCATGTTGCCGAACATGCCGGGGGTCAGGAACATTTCGGGATTGCGGAAGCTGGCGCGGGCGCGGATCGTGCCCGAACGCGGGTCGAGACCATTGTCGGTAAAGTCGAGCTGACCCTTCCAGCGATAATCGCTTTCGTCCTGCAGGCGGACTTCGACCGCCGCGCCCCTGTCGCCGCCCTCGCGCTTGGTCTTGAGGAACAAAGCTTCGGATCCCTGGAAGGTGAAATACACGGGATCGAGCGCATTAATCGTCGTGAGCAAGGTGCCCCCGGCATCGCCCGCCGACACGAGGTTACCCGCATCGATCTGGCGGTCCGAAATACGGCCGCTCAGCGGCGCGCGAACGGTGGTGAATTCGACATCGAGCGACCGCGCCGCGATGCGGGCGTCGGCCCCGGCGAGCGCGGCATTCGCAGCGTTCACCCGGGCACGCAGCCGGTCGATCTCGCTCTGCGACACCGCCTCGACATCGACGAGGCGGCCGGCGCGTTCAAGTTCGAGCCGCGCGAGCGCCAAGTCGCTGCGCGCACTCGCCGCCGAAGCGCGCGCTTCGGCGGCGAGTGCGCGATAGGGCCGCGGATCGATCGTGAAGAGCGGCTGCCCCTGACGGACGATCTGGCCGTCGGTGAAATGAATCGCGGTGATCGCGCCCGAAACGCGCGGGCGCACTTCGACCGCCTTCGACGCCTCGAAGCGGCCGATATATTCGTCCCACAAGGTCACGTCGCGCGCGATCGGCGCGGCGACGGTGAGCACGGGCGCAGGCGCGGCGGCCGCCTGCGGCGGACCGTCGCGGAGCAGCCACCAGGCGCCGACGATCAGCACGAGAAACGCGCCGATCCATGCGGCGCGGCGGCCGCGGCCGGGGTGGAGCAAGGTCTTGAGTTCGCGGCGGACCTTCGCGTCGGCGGGGTCGAGCTTTTCGATCGGGGTGTGGACGGTCATGGGATGCCCTCTTCTCTTCGTTCGGTTCGGCTGCGCGCGCGGCGCAGCAGGTCTCGGCCCCGAAAGCGCATGCCTTCGGTCCAGTCTTGAAACAGTCCTCATTGCTGGACGGTCCTCTTCGAAGAGGACGACCGCCCCTCCGGCCACCCGCATGACAAATGCGCGCGCCGGCTCCCTGTTATATCTTGCGGACGAACGCCGGCAGGCGCCCAACCGGAACAGGACCCGCTCCCGGGAAAATAATCGGTGAAGATGGTTCCGACCGCCGCATGATCTGTGTCACGCAGCGGCCGGTCTCGGGGGAGAGCCTATCTTTGTATACTGAGTGGTATATAAGTAATGTTGCGCTGCGTCAACCGCGTTCTGTACCGGGCAGTAAAAATTTTTCTATCAGCGGCCCGGCCACAGCTTCAGACTGGTTTCGACCAGCCGTTCGAGTTCGGCGCGCGTCGCGCCCGACCCCGCCTGCACCGCCATCCCCTGGTTGACCGCGATCAGGAACTGCGCGAGTCCGTCGGGGTCGGTGTCGGGCGGAAAATCACCCTCTTCCTTGGCGCGCGCGAAGCGGTCGAGCATTGCGCGCTTCGCGGTAGCACCGCGTGCGACGACGGCGTCGCGAATGCATTCGGCCTCGGCACCGCACGCCACCGAGGTGATGACGCCAAGGCAACCGCTGGGATTCTCGGGACAGGTGTGCATGTCGAGCGCACCATACATCAGCCGTTCGGCGACCCCGCGCGCGGTCGGTGCCTCGAGCGCGGCGTGCATATAATCGGCCTTTTCGCGCTCATAGAGATCGAGCGCCTTGTTGAAGAGCGCTTCCTTGTTTCCGAAGGCGGCATAGAGGCTGGGCTTGGTAATCCCCATCGCCTCGGTCAGGTCGGCCATCGAGGCGCCTTCATAGCCTTTCGACCAGAAGACGCGCAGCGCCGCCGCCAAGGCTGCATCGACGCAGAATTCGCGCGGGCGGCCCTTGTGGGAATGGGCGGCTACCGTGGTGGTCTCGATTTCCATAACGGCTGGTATATAAGTGGTGTTTCGCAACTTGTCCAGTAGCGCGCCGGTCAGGCGAGCCGCGTGTCGATCGGCAGCCCGCCCTTGAGGGTCAAGGTCACCGGCGTGCGCTCGGCGATGTCGGCCATCCGCGCCTTCTGGTCGTCGTCGAGACCCGCGATCGTCAACACCCGGTCGATCCGCAGCCCGCCCGCGTTCCGTAACCGCAGGCCGACCTCGACCGATTCCATCGGCCATGCCTTGCGATCGGCATACATGCGGAGCGTGATCGCGGTACAGGCACCCAGGCTGGCGAGCAGCAGGTCATAGGGCGCTGGCCCCATATTCCTGCCGCCGAGCGCGGGGCCTTCGTCGGCGACGAGGTCGTGGCGGCCGACCGAAATTTCGGTGCGATAATGGTCGTTGCCGATGCGGGCCGTGCCGTGCGCCATGCCGATCCTCCTCTGCTTTTTCGTGTTTCGTGTTTCGCCCGGCAGATAATATCGGGTGGAATTGTTCGTTGGAGGCCCGAGCCGGAATCGAACCGGCGTGCGCGGATTTGCAGTCCGCTGCGTCACCACTCCGCCATCGGGCCTCATGCCGAACGCCGGGCCGCGCGTTTGCGGACCGGCCGGGTGTGGAACGGCGCCGCTAGTGAGGGGGTTTCGCCGCCTTGTCAAGGATTCGCCGGAACGACCCGGCGCACCGCAGCGTCCGGGGTTCCATGCTGCGCAATGCGGGGTTGGCGCCACCCGCGTTGACAGCTATGCGCGGCGGCGATGCGGCTGCGGGGCTGTATTACTATTGCAATACAGCATTGCTTCGGCTAGAGCTGCTCCGCAAAGGTTCATGCCCAAAGAATCGGAAAAGGCTGATGGCGACGAAGTTTAGCGAAATCACGGCGGCGGAGATGCGCTCCGCCATGATCGACAGCCAGCTCAGGACCAACGACGTTATCGATCCGGCCGTGGTCGGCGCGATGGGCATGGTCGCGCGCGAGGCGCATGTCCCCGCCGCGCTCGCCAGCGTCGCCTATATGGACCGCGCGATCGCCCTCGGCCACGGCCGCGCGCTCAACGCGCCGCTCGTCACCGGCCGGATGCTCGTCGCTGCCGCGATCCGCCCCGGCCAGCGCGTGCTGCTCATCGGCAGCGCGACGGGTTACACCGCCGTGTTGCTTGCGCTGCTCGGCGCAGAGGTTACCGCGGTCGAAGAAGCGGGCGCGTTGATGGCCGCGGCGCAAGGCGTTGCCACAAATGATTCCATTCGCTGGGTCGAAGGCCCGCTGAACGCGGGGGCGCCCGATGGCGCACCGTTCGACCGCATCATTGTCGAAGGCGCGATCGACACGCTGCCCGACGCGCTCGTCGCGCAGCTTGTCGACGGCGGCCGGCTGGTCGCGGCGCGGCGCGACGGGGCGGTCACGCGGCTGGTCGAAGGCGTCAAGGCCGGCGGCACCGTCGCGCTGCGCAGCTTTGCCGACATGGACGTCGCCCCTCTGCCCGGCTTTGCCGCCCCGGCGGGTTTCCGGTTCTGAAGGCCCCCATCCCTCCTTGTTTCAGGCTGACACCACGATGATCGATACCGATAAGAAACAGACTCTTCGTCGTGCCCGCTGGCTTGCCGGTCTCGCGGCCGGCGCGCTGATGCTGCCCGCCGCGACGCAGGCCGAAACATTGCAGGGGGCGCTGGCCAAGGCGTATGAAAATAATCCGACGCTGACCGGCGCACGCGCCGGACAGCGTGCAAACGACGAAAATGTCCCGATCCAGAAGAGCTTCGGCCTTCCCGAGATCAACACCCGCGCCGACTACGAAGAAAATATCATTATCCCGGGCAACAGCTTCAACTCGCCGATGCGATCGGTGACGGGCTCGGGCCAGCTGTCGGTGCCGATCTATCAGGGCGGCGCGGTGCGCAACGCCGTGCGCGCCGCCAAATATCGCGTCGAAGCGGGCCAAGCCGACCTGCGCGCGACCGAAGCCAGCGTGTTTTCGCAAGTCGTCGGCGCCTATATGGACGTCATCCGCGACCAGGCGATCGTCCAGCTCAACCAGAAGAATGTCTCGGTCCTGCGCACCAACCTTCAGGCGACGAGCGACCGTTTCGAGATCGGCGACCTGACGCGCACCGACGTCGCCCAATCGGAGGCGCGGCTGGCGTTGGCGGAGGGCGACCTGCGCACCTCCGAGGCGAACCTGATTTCGAGCCGCGAATCCTATATCCGCCTCGTCGGCGATGCGCCGGTCGACCTGCAGGCGCCCCCCGCGCTGCCGAACCTGCCGGCGAGCGCCGAAGAGGCGGTCGGCATTGCACTCAACAACAATCCCGACATCGAAGCGGCAAATCAGCTGGTCAACGCATCGAAGGCCGACATCGGCGCGGCGAAGGCCTCGCGCGCGCCGAAGCTGTCGGCGACGCTCGGCGGCAACTATAATAATTACCTCGGCTCGCTGAACAGCGGCGTCGTCGGCGTCGGCGTCACGCAAGAAACCTCCGCTGCGGCGGCGGGCGTTTCGGTGACGCTGCCGATCTTCACCGGCGGCCGCCGCTCGGCGCAGGTGCGCCAGGCGCAGTCGCGCGGCAGCCAGGCGATCGAGCAATATGTCGAGACCGAACGCGGCGTCATTGCGCAGACGCGCGGCGCCTATGCCGCGTGGCAGGCGAACGAGCGGATCATCGCCGCGACCCGGCAGGCGGTCAGCGCCAACGCCCTTTCGCTCGAAGGCGTGCGCGCCGAAAACAGCGTCGGCACACGGTCGATCCTCGACATCCTGAACGCCGAGCAGGAATATCTGAACACGCAGGTGCAGCTCGTGTCGGCGCAGCGCAACAGCTACGTCGCAGCCTTTTCGGTCCTCGCCGCGATGGGCAAGGCCGAAGCGCGCGACCTCGGCATCGAAGGCGGCGCGCTCTATGATCCCGAGGTCAATTACAAGCGCGTGAAGGGGCAGATCTGGGATTGGGCCGACGATCCGGCACCGCAGCAGCAGGCGAACGATACGCGCGCCGTCCCGGCTGCCACCGCCAGCGTTCCGGTCGGCCCGCCGTCGCTGTCGCCACAATAAGGCTTGGCAAAGCCCGCCCCCGGACGGTAGAAGATGGTTAACCGCCCTTAATTCGTGGGGCTGAGGGGGCTGATTGATGGGCGACATGTCGCGGGAACCGTCGATGGAAGATATCTTGTCGTCGATTCGGCGCGTGATCGCTCGTGACGAAGCGCCGGGTCCGGCGCGGGAGGCACGAACCGCCGAAGCCGACGATATTCTCGACCTTCAGGACGAAGAGGATGCGGCTGCCGATCCGGCGCCCGCGGCCGAAGAGCTCGTCTCCGAAGCCAGCGCCGATGCGGCGCGTCAATCGCTCGAGGCGCTGACCGCCGCGGTTGCACCGGTCGCCGCGGCGGCGGTCGCACCGCCCGCTGCCGCGGGCCGCACGATGGAAGACGTCGTCCTCGACGCGCTGCGCCCGATGCTCAAGGACTGGCTCGACACCAACCTGCCGCCGCTCGTCGAAGCGATGGTGGCCAAGGAAATCAGCCGCATCACCGGCAAGCGGTTCTAGCCAGCCGCCCAATCTTCCAGCAGATAGCGCGCGATCGCAAGCGACGGCGGCGCCATGAACGGCGCCCCCATATCTCCAGCGAGGGCGGCGCGCACCTCGACCCTGTCGACCCACATCGCCGCCTCGATCTCGGTCGTGTCGAGCGTCAGCGCGGGATCGTGCGCGACCGCGCGGCATCCAATCATCAGCGACGAGGGGAAGGGCCAGGGCTGGCTCGCCACATAGGTGACGTCCGAAACGCGGATGCCCGCTTCTTCCCAGAGTTCGCGCGCGACCGCTTCCTCGAGCGATTCGCCGGGCTCGACGAAGCCCGCGAGCGCCGAGAAGAACCCGGGGGGAAAGCCGCCCTGCCGACCGACGAGCACGCGGCCGTCGCATTCGGCGAGCATGATCACGACGGGATCGACGCGGGGAAAATGTTCGGCGTTGCAAGCGTCGCAGCGCCGGCCCCAGCCGCCGCGGAACAGCTGGGTCGGCACGCCGCACACCGCACAGAAACGGTGCCGCGCGTGCCAGTCGACGAGGCTGCGCGCACCGCCGTAAAGCGCGGCGTCCTCCTTCGACAGCAAGGGAAGCAACCGCATCACGGTGCGCGACCGCGCGTCGATTCGCGCCCCCGGCGCGGCCTCGCGGACGAAATGCGGGATACCGCTATCGTCGATGCCGAGCAGCATCAGCGACCGGTCATCGGCAGGGTCGAGCGATTCCCACCGGAGCCCGCCGCCCTCACCCGGCACAAAGTCGATGCCGTCGAGCACCAGACAGCGCGCGCGCGGGTCGGCTGCCGCCGCGGCGAACGTCGCCGCATTGGTACGAAGCTGATCGGCGCGGTCGAGCCACGCCCCCGTAAAACCGAGCGGCAGCGGCATCAGGCCATCACGTCCTTGAAGAAGGTCTCGCCGAACTTGTTCTGGAACGGCACCGCGTCGGGCGGCATGATCTGCGTATAGCCCGCGGCGCGATAGCCGAGCTTCCGGTGGACGAAGCCGATCGTCCCCGCAGCGCCGGCCCAGCCGAAAATCCCCTCGCCGCCCGGCGAGGTCGGGAGCGACACGCGCCCGCCCGCGCCGAACCCCTGCCCGTCGATGAACGTCCCCTTGCGGTCGACGCTGTCGGCGATGAGGTTCGACATCGCGAGCCGCGCGGTCTCGGGCTTCATCACGCGCACCCCGCCCCCTGAACCCCCGATGCTGCCCTCACCGAGCAGCATCGCGAGGAAGCGGTCGTAATCGCGCGCGCTCGACACCAGCCCGCCGCCGCCGAACGGATAGGGCGGCGGGTCGAGATAGATCGAGCTCGCTGCCGGATCGAAGGGGATCAACGCCCCGCCGAACGGCGCGTAATTGCTCGTGAAGCGCCCGACATCCTTCGCGCTCACCATGAAGCCGGTGCTCGTCATCCCGAGCGGGTCGAAAAGCCGCGCCTTCAGGAAGGCATCGAACGGCTGTCCCGACACCACCTCGATCAACCGCCCGAGCAGGTCGAGGCTGATCGAATAGCTCCATTTCGTGCCGGGTTCATAGACGAGCGGCAGCGCCGCGAGCCGGTCGGCCATGACGGCGAGGCTCGGCGCCGGGGTCACCGGCGCGAGCCCCGGGATCGGCAGGCGGCTCGCCTGCCCGCCGACGATACCGGCGTCATCATAGGCCTTTTTGATCGGCCCCTTCTGGATGATGTTGTAGCCGAGCCCCGCGGTGTGGGTGAGCAGGTGGCGCACGGTGATCGGGCCCCTTGCAGGCCGGACATCGGTGATCGACCCGTCGGGGGTGGTCTGGACCTTCATGTTCGCGAAGGCGGGCAGGAAATCGGCGATCGGCTGGTCGAGCTTCATCCTGCCGTCTTCGATCAGCAGCATCGCGGCGATGCCGGTAACCGGCTTGGTCATCGAATAGAGACGCCACAAGGTATCGGGACCGACCGGGGTCGCCGAATCGTTCGACTGGACGCCGGCGCCGAGGAACACCGGCGCCTCCTGTCCCTTGCCGATCGCGGCAAGTGTGCCGGCGAGTTCGCGGCGGTCGACGAAACCTTTGATGAAGGCATGGGTCGCGGGATAGAGCCCGGCGCCGTCGACCTTCCACGCCAGCGCGGCGCGCGGCAGCAGCGCCGCGGCACCGCCCAGCGCCATCCCGCCCATCAGCGCGCGGCGCGAAACCATCATGTTCATGCGTCTCTCTCCAGCATCTTGTCGGTCAGCTTGCGATAGAGCGTCGGCAGCCCCGCGGCGTCAAGCTCCGCGATCGGCCACCACAGACCTTCCGCTGCGGCATCGGGGCCTTGGAGCGGGGCTTCGCGGCGCACCAATGTCAGCGTCAGGTCGAAATGGGTGAAGCCATGATCGATGCTGACGATTCCCGACTCGGCGGGGCGCGCGTCGCCCCATTCGCCGCCAGGCAGCGCGCGCATCCCGCCGAGCATTCCCTTGTCGGGGCGACGGACGAGCCAGATGGCCGCATCGCGCTCGATCCAGTGCGCGAGGCCGTGGCGATGCGGCTTCGCCTTTTTCGGCGGCTTGACCGGCAGGCGCTCGATATCGGCGCGTCCGCGCGCGCGGCAATCGGCCATCACGGGGCAGATCGCGCACGCCGGTGTCCGCGGCGTGCAGATGGTCGCACCGAGGTCCATCAGCGCCTGAGCAAAATCGCCCGGCCGGTCCCCGGGCACGAGCGGCGCAAGCGCCATGCGGATTTCGCGCTTCGCCATCGGCAGCGGCGTCTCGATCAGGCGGTGGCGCGCGATGACGCGCTCGATATTGGCGTCGATGACCACGGCCGGGCGGCCAAAAGCGATCGCCGCGACCGACGCGGCGGTATAGTCGCCGATCCCCGGCAGCGCGCGCAGCCCCGCCTCGCTGTCGGGAAAGCGCCCGCCATGATCCGCGACGACCGCGCGCGCGCAGGCGAGCAGGTTGCGCGCGCGGGCATAATAGCCAAGCCCCGCCCACGCCGCCATGACGTCGGCGTCGTCGGCCGCGGCGAGATCGGCGACGGTCGGCCAGCGTGCGGTGAAGCGCGCGAAATAGCCCGCAACCGCGGCGACGGTGGTCTGCTGGAGCATGACTTCGGCCAGCCAGATGCGATAGGGATCGGGAAGCTCGCCGCTACCCGGCGCGATGCGCCACGGCAGCACCCGCGCGGCGCGGTCGTACCAGCCGAGCAGGCGGCCCGCGAAGTCGTGGGCGATGTCGACGGGGAGGCTGGAAGTCTGGACGCTCACCCCCCGCCTATGGCATGGCATCCGGCATGGCGAAAGACGCGGGAGAGGACGGGCCGGCCAAAAAGGCAAAGGCCAAGGCGAAATCCGCCAAGCCCGCCGCGCGCCCCTATGAACGCCCGCGCGGGGGCGAGGCGCGCGCGATTTCCGACCTCGTCCCCGAAATCGGTCGCACCGCCTTTCGCAAGTTCGGATTCATCCAGTCGTCGGTCGTCAGCCGCTGGCGCGAGATCGTCGGCGACCGGCTGGCCGACGTCACCCAGCCCGCGATGATCCGCTTTCCCGCGGGACAAAAGGCGGGCGGCACCTTGCACCTCACGATCAGCGGCGCGCACGCGCCGATGCTCCAGCACGTGGCGCCCGACATCATCGCTGCGGTCAACCGCTTCTTCGGCTATGCCGCGATCGCCGGCGTCCGCATGACGCACGGGCAGGTCACTCCCGCGGCGCCCGTTCAGCCGCCGGCAATGCTCAAGCCCGTACCCGCCGAACTGGGGGATAGCCTGCGCGATATCGGCGACCCGGAACTGCGCACCGTGCTCGAACGCATGGCGGCAGGGCTGGCGACGCCGCCCAAGCTTCCCCGCATAAGTTAGGAAAGACGGATGTCCGCTTTTGACGACCCGCTTCTCGATCGCCGCGCCGCGGTGCTGGCACTTTCGGGCGCCGCGCTGACGCTGCTCGCCGCAACGCCCGCCAGGCCCGCGCTCTGGTCGCGGACCGTGACGACCAGCCCGGTCGGCGCCGTTGTCGTCGGCAACCTCGACGCCAAGGTGCGGCTCGTCGAATATTTCAGCTACACCTGCCACATCTGCGCCGATTTCGCGCAGGCGGGCTCGCTGCCGCTCAAGACGCAATATATCGACCGCGGCCTCGTCCTGTTCGAATATCGCAACCTCGTGCGCGATCCGGTCGACATGACCGCGGCGCTGCTCGCGCGTTGCGGCGGACCCAAGGCGTTTGCCGGCAATCATCAGGCGATCTTCGCCGCCTTCCCTGTCTTCATCGCCAAGGTCCAGAAAGCGACCGAGGCGCAAAAGACGAGCTGGTTCGAAGGCACCACGGGTCAGCGCGCGCGCAAGATTGCGGCCGACACCGGGCTCACCGCGCTGATGCGCGCGCGCGGCTATACACCGGCGCAGATCGACGCCGCGCTCGACAGCGAAGTCGCGCAGGCCGAACTCACCGGGATGACCAACATCGGCCGCAACGCCGACCGGGTCGAGGGCACGCCGACCTTTTTCGTCAACGGCCGCAACGCCGGCGTCAACGCATGGCCCGCCCTCAAATCGAAACTCGACCTTGCACTCAAGGCCTCGTAAAAGCCCTGCGTTCCCGATCTCGTGGAGAAGAATGAAAATGAAAACATCGCTTCGTATCGCCCTTTTGTCTTCGCTCGGCGCACTCGCCCTTGCCGGTTGCGGCGGCGGCGCAAGTGACCCCGCCAAGGAGCAGGAGGTCGTCGCGAAGGTCGCCCCGCCCGCCGGCAAGAGCTGGTCGCAGGTCGTGCGCGTCGATGGCGACGGCGTGGTGATGGGCAATCCCGACGCACCGATCAAACTGGAGGAATTTGGCGCCTTCACCTGCGGCCACTGCGCGCAGTTCGCCAAGGATTCGCACGAAGAGCTGAAGCGCGATTTCGTCGACACCGGCCGCGTGTCGTACAAGCTGACGCCGTTCATGCTCCACCCGGTCGACGCCATCGCGGGCGCGATCGTCAAATGCACCGGCCCCGACCGCTTCTTCCCGCTCGCCGACGCGACCTTCCTCGAGCATGAAGCGTTCATCGCCGGCCCGTCGAAGCCGCAGCCGGGGATCGAAGAAGCGACGAAACTGCCGCCGGCGCAGCGCTTCACCGCGCTTGCCAAAGGCTGGGGCATCGATCAATTCTACCAGCAGCGCGGCGTCCCCGCCGCGACGATCCAGCAGTGCCTGAGCAAGGTCGAAAATGTGGAGGCGATCGAAAAGGGCACCAACGCCGGGGTCGAGAAATATCAGATCACCGGCACGCCGACCTTCGTCATCAACGGCCAGGTCGCCGAAGGCATCGCCGCCTGGGGCCCGCTGCGCGACCGGCTGCGCACGATGGGTGCGCGCTGATCCTGATTTGAAGCAAGGGGCGGGCAAATCCTGCCCCTTGCGACTCCCCCGGGCACGCGGCATGACGGTTTGCAGGGGGATATGTGACACCAAGGTTGCACCAGCTCCGATTCGATAGGCTGCACGGGGATAGCCCGTGCAGATAAAGCGGCTGCGCCTGACCGGTTTCAAAAGCTTCGTCGAACCCACCGAACTGCGCATCGAACCCGGGCTGACCGGCGTCGTCGGTCCCAACGGCTGCGGCAAGTCGAACCTGCTCGAAGCGATCCGCTGGGTGATGGGCGAATCCAGCCCCAAATCGATGCGTGGCGGCGGGATGGAGGACGTGATCTTCGCCGGCACCTCGTCGCGTCCGGCGCGTGATTTTGCCGAGGTCGCGCTCCACTGCGACACCGAGGGCGCGCTTGTTGCGGGCCTGTCCGGCGGCGGGGACGGCGACGATCTGGAGGTCATCCGCCGCATCGAGCGCGGCGCGGGCAGCGCTTATCGCGCCAATGGCCGTGACGTGCGCGCCAAGGACGTCGCGCTGATCTTCGCCGACGCCGCGACCGGCGCGCATAGCCCCGCACTCGTCAGCCAAGGCAAAATCGCCAACGTGATCGCGGCGAAGCCGACCGACCGCCGCGCGATGCTCGAGGAAGCCGCGGGGATCGCGGGCCTCCACGTCCGCCGCAAGGACGCCGAGCAGAAGCTGCGCGCGACCGAAACCAACCTCACCCGCCTCTCCGAAATCGTCGCCGACATGGAAGTGCGCGCCAATGCGCTGCGCCGGCAGGCGCGCGCGGCGGAGAAATACAGGAAACTTTCCGACGATATCCGCATCGCCGAAGGGCGGTTGATCTACGCGCGCTGGCGCGATGCCGCCGCCGCCGCCGACCAGGCGCGCCGCGACGCCGACGCCGCCGAAGCGGCGGTGAAGACCGCGCAGGACGAGCTCGAAACGGTATCGAAGGCGCAGACCGAGGTCGCAACCCGCCTCGCCACCGCGCGCAGCGACGCGCAGGCCCGGCGCGACGCGCTCGCCGAGGCGACCGCGACGCAGGTGCGGCTGCAGGGCGAGGAGCGCGCGGCGCTCCAGCGGCTCGAGGATCTGGCGGCTCAGCAACGGCGGATCGCCGACGACCGAGCGCATGAAAGCGAACTCGCGCGCGAAGCGCATGCGGCGCTGACCGCGCTCGACGCCGAAAGCAAATCGCTGGCGCAGGACATCGCGGGGCACGACGCCGGCAAGGCCGCGCTCGCCGAGGCGAATCTCGCCGCGCAGGCGCGCCTCCGCGACGCCGAGGTCGCGCTGGCGCAGGCGCGCGCGAAGGCGGCAAGCGAGGCGGCCGACCGGCGTATCGCAACGTCGGCGCGCGACAGCGCCGAAGCCGCGGTGCGGCGCGTCGCGGGTGACAAGGCGCGCGTCGATGCCGACATCGCCGCGCTCGGCGACAGCGCCGCATTGGCCGCGACCCACGCCGAAAGCGTGAAGGCGGCCGAAGCCGCCGACACCGCGATCGCTACCGCCGAAAACGCGCTGCAAGAGGCCGAAGCCGACCGCGAAGCGACCGCCACCGACCTCGCCGGCATCGAAGCGGGCCTCGCCGAAGCGCGCGCCGCGCTCGCCGCACTCGACGGCGAGGCGACGACGCTCGAACGCGCGCTTGCCGCCGGACGCCGCGACGAAAGCCGCATCCTCGACCAGCTTCGCGTGACACCGGGTTACGAAGCCGCACTCGCCGCCGCGCTCGGCGACGATCTCGACGCCGGGACCGATCGGGACACCGCACGCAGCTGGGGCGGCGCCGATACGGCGAAGGGCGATCCCGGCCTCCCCTCCGGCACCAGGCCGTTAGCCGAGTTCGTCGAGGCGCCCGCTGCGCTCGCACGACGCCTCGCGCAGGTCGGGGTTGCCGACAGCGACGGCAGCCAGCCGCTCGCGGTCGGCCAGCGCCTCGTCACCACCGATGGCGTGATGCGGCGTTGGGACGGCTTCGTCACGCGCGGCGACGGCGCGACCGCGACCGAGCGATTGCAGCGCCAGAACCGCCTCGACGCGCTCGCGGCGCAGCGGCCGCAGGTCGAGCTGGGCGTACAGGAGCTGGGCGACCGCCGCGACGCCGCCGCGACAAGGGCGTCCGGACTGACCGAAGCCACCGCGGCGGCGCGCAAGGCGCTGGCGCAGGCCGACGAAGCCCGGCGCGGCGCGCTGCGTGCCGCCGATCAGGCGCAGGGGGCGATCGACCGGCACCGCGACGCCGCAGCATTGTTCGACCGCCGTCTCGCGGAGATCGCCGAGTCAGCGAAGGAAGCCGCCGACACGCTCGCCGCACAGGAAGCCGCGCTCGCCGCGCTCCCCGACGACAGCATCGCGCGCGCCGCACTCGACGCCGAAGAGCAGGCGGCCGAACGCGCGCGTGGCGACGCCAACACCGCGCGCGATTCCCTCGCCGCGCACGAGCGCACGTTCGCGGGGCTGAGCGAGCGGCAGGCGGTCGTCAGCGCCGAAATCAAGAGCTGGAAGGCGCGCGCGGGCGAGGCGGCGCGGCGCGTGACCGAGATGGACAAGCGTGCCGAGGCGCTCGCCGCCGAAGCCGCCAAGCTCGCCGACATGCCCACCAAGCTTGCCGAACAACGCGTCGCCGCCGAGACGCGGCAGTCCGGGTTGCGCGAGAGGGTCGCCGCCGCCGAGGCGCAGGAGCGCGCCGCCGAAGCCGCGCTGCGCGAAGCCGAAACCGCCCTCAACGCCATTCGCGAGCGCGTCGCCGCCGCGCGCGAAACCCGCGCCGGTGCGATCGCGCGGTCCGAAAATGCCGAGCTGCGCCGGATCGAAATGGGCCGGCTGTCGGGCGAACGTTTTGAATGCCCGCCGCCGCTGCTCCCGCAAAAGGCCGGGTTCGAAAGCGCGAGCGTCGGCGACGCCAATGCCGAATCGGCGCAGCACGACCGGCTGATCGCCGATCGCGAACGGCTGGGCCCGGTGAACCTCGTCGCCGCCGACGAACTCGTCGAACTCGACAGCGAGCGCGAGAAGAACGCCGCCGAGATCGAGGAGCTGACGCAGGCGGTTCATCGCCTGCGCGGATCGATCGGCAATCTCAACCGCGAGGGCCGCGTGCGCCTGCTCGCGGCGTTCGAGGCGGTGAACCAGCATTTCCAGCGCCTGTTCACGACGCTGTTCAACGGCGGACAGGCGCATCTCGAGCTCGTCGATTCGGACGATCCGCTCGAGGCGGGGCTCGAAATCATGGCGCAGCCGCCGGGCAAGCGGCTCGGCACGCTGACCCTGCTGTCGGGCGGCGAACAGGCGCTGACCGCGGTCGCGCTGATCTTTGGCCTGTTCCTGACCAACCCGGCGCCGATCTGTGTCCTCGACGAAGTCGACGCGCCCCTGGATGACGCCAATATCGAACGTTTCTGCGACCTGCTCGACCGCATGGCGCGCGAAACCAACACGCGCTACCTGATCGTCACCCACAATGCGGTGACGATGGCGCGCATGCACCGCCTGTTCGGGGTGACGATGATCGAACGCGGCGTCAGCCGCCTCGTTTCGGTCGACCTTGGCGGCGCCGAGGAACTTCTCGCCGCCGAATAGGCGGATCAGGGCGCGCTGCCGACCACCAGCATTGCCGCGAATATCAGCAGCCCGGCGAAGCGGTTGCTACGGAACTTGGCCAGCGCATCCTCGCCATTGGCGGGATCGAGCGTCACGACCTGCCCCGTGAGATGCACCGCAGCGGGGAGCAAGGCGATCAGCACCAGCGGGTCGGGCCGCACCGCCCACAACGCGCCGCCCCAGCAGGCGAGCGCGAACGCATAGCACATCGCGACACCGCCCTTCACATGGCGTCCCATCGCGCGCGCGCTCGACTTCACGCCGATCAGCATATCGTCCTCGATATCCTGCAGCGCATAGATGGTATCATAACCGATCACCCACGCGATGCAGCCCGCATAGAGCAACGGCAGCGCCAGTCCCTGCTGCCCGCCCACCGCGACCCACCCGACGAGCGCGCCCCAGCTGAACACGAGGCCCAGCCACGCCTGCGGCCACCAGGTGATGCGCTTCATGAAGGGGTAGCCGGCGACGAGGATCAGGCTGGCGAGCGCGACGATCTGCGCCGGACACGGCAGCTGGAGCAGCACGGCGAGCCCGACGAGCGAAAGCAGCAGCGTCCACAGCAGCGCATTCCGCACCGAAACCGCGCCGCTCGCGACGGGGCGCGACGCGGTGCGCGCAACGCGCGCGTCGAGGTCGCGATCGACGATATCGTTATAGACGCAGCCCGCGCCGCGCATCGCGATCGCGCCGGCAAGCAGCCACAGAAAAAGCGGCCAGTGGCTGATCGCCCCGCCACCGAGCGCGATCGCCCAGGCGCAGGGCCAGTAAAGCAGCCACCAGCCGATCGGCCGGTCGAACCGTGCGAGCAGCGCATAGGGGCGCGCTGCGGATGGCAGCATGGCCACGAAACCGCGAAGCTGGCTGTCGGGAGGGTGGGTGGCAGTCATCGGCAGCGGCGCATGTAGCAGTCGCGGCGCCCGCGATAAACGACTGATTCAACCGGCCGGTTGCCCGCGATCAGGTGCAGGACGACACGGTCACCGACGGCGCCGGATTATACACCTGCGAGAGATCGCGTCCCTCGCGGATATTGAAGGCCGCGGTCGATCGCATCCGCTGCGTCCCCAGCGCCTTCCCATAGAGCAAGGGCTCATAGTCATAGACGATTTCGACAAACATGACCGCCGTACCCGTCGAGGCTTTGATCTCCGCGCCCGCCGGTCCCATTCCCGGAAAGTCAGTCCCGGACGCGCCCGTCCCTTGCGAACCATATTCGGAATCGACGTCGAGGTTGCCATAGCAGCGCTGCCAGTGAATCCATTGCCCGTCGTCGTCATTCTGTTCGAGACTGGACAGGATGATGCGCCCCCTCGTCGCGAAATTCAGGCCCTTTGCCTGTTCTTCGACCCCGGTGAATACCTCGTTGATGTCGATCTCGCGGATTGAGGGCTGCGACAGGGCGCTTCCGAACGCGATGCGCGACGCATTGTCCGCGGCGCTGAGGCCGATCTGGCTGATTCGCGTCCGGGTCAGCGTCACATTGGCGATTTCCAGGCCGGCAAAACCGACCAGCACGAGGAACGGAATGGCAAAGGCCATTTCGACCATCACCGTCGCGCGGCAATCACGCCACAGGCGCGCCATCGCGCGGCGCACGCGGGTCAGCCGGGCGGTCATGTGCATTTCACCGGATTGGCGTTGGTGCCGGAATTGTAGGGCTGGTTACGCAGTACGGTCGATTGCTTCAGTATCGTCTTCTGCGGCTGCCCCAGCATTTGCCATACCGGAAGGATGCGGTTGAACTCCATCGATGCGGTATAGAGTACGACATCGTCCGCCCCGCCGTTACCGGAGCGGCCGCGATCGGCATCCCAGCTGCCATTGGCGTTGATATCCTCGAAGCATTCGCCGGCGTCATATTGATTGTTGCTGTTCTTGTCCTTGAACGGTTCGGGTTTCCCGACGGCGTCGAAGCTGTCGTAGGTCTGGCGCGTGAAGGTCACCGTCGCCTTGCCGAACACATTCTTGACTGCCGTTCGGACCTTCTCGTCAAGCACGGCCTGGTTCGCGGCATTGCCTTCGAGCGTCGAATCGCGCGCGGCCTTTGCGACCGCGCCCTGCAACACCTGCCGGGCGTAGAATTGCCAGCTATAGTCGAAGATGCCCATCAAAAGGAGCAGGAAGAGCGGCGCTGTCAGCGCGAATTCGGTGATCGCGGTGCCACGCTGGTGCCCCCGGAGGCGCCGCGCGAGGGCGATAAGACCCCGGATCATTGCGATAGCCTCAGGCGCGAAATCTGGTCGGCGATCGATTGGAAGATGCCCTTCAGCTTTTCAGAGCTTCCCGTTTGATACGCCTTGCCGACCGTCGCGCATCGCTTCAGCTGGTCATTGAGCGTCACGCCGAAACCGATCACCCAGATGACGACCGGCGCGTCATTCTTGCCCACGGGCATATTCTTGGCCCTGGTGCACAGCTGTTCGAAGCGGTTGTTGTGACGCGCGACCGCGTTGCTGTCGCTCGTCGCGCCGATCCGCGACATCACCTGTTCCAACCCCTGGTGCGACAGATTGTCCCTCGGCGCGGTCATCTCGCCATCGGTCATGAAGATGATGTGCCGGCTGATCGGGCGCTTGTTCGTCACCGTGGTATTCGCGGTGGCGAAAAGGCCGGTGGGGGAAATGAGGCGCGCGCCCCACGCCATCCCCGAATCATGGTAGGTAAAGCCCTGCGGCTTCAACTCGGCGATCTTGTCCTTGAACTTCTGCTTCCCCGCCGCATCCATCTCGGTCAGGTTCATCGCCGGGACCGGGCATGCCCCGGTATCGGTATCGGGATCCTCGGCCGCCTTGCCGAAACTGGTCCTGTTCGTCGTGGTGTCGTCGTTGGCCGATCCCGAACGGGTGTATGCGAAATCGGCAAGGAACATCTTCCACTTGGTGTCGTCGTTCGACGTCGGCACCAGATTGATGTCCATGTCATACGCGTCGGCCGGCGCGGTGGTGTTCTGATTGAAGGTCGTGGTCTTGCGCTCGATGATGCAGCCGTCCCAGTTGGACGTGAGATTGGCGCCGTCCTTCCCGGTGTTGAAGGTCATGTTCGCGCCGCCCTTGCCGCCTGAGACATTGAAGTCCCGGTCTTCGTAGCGATATCTGTCGAAACTACCGTTGGCCCTGTAGCGCGGCGAACGCGACGGAATCCTCACGACGTCGGAAATCCACGCCGGATTTGCGGAGTTCAAGATGGCGCCGACATTGACCGTGCCGCTGTACGGAACGATCCCGAAGCGCAGCCGGCCGTCGCCGATCTCGGCCTTGGTCAGCGTATCGAAGAACACCATCGCCGCGTTGCGCAGCCCGACGATTTTCGACACCGAATCGCCCGCATTGGTCCGTTCCATCGACCCGGTGACGTCGAGGACGAGGACCACGTCGGTGTTCGAAATTTCAAGCTTCGCGGCGCAATTGGCTGTCAGGTTGAACTGGTCGGTCCCGAACATGAACATGATCGCCGACGGTAGGGTCGCACCGGCGGTGCCCGTGACGTCGGTCTTGTTGGCGCTCGCCACCGATGTGAAGCTGATATTTTCGCTGCCGTAGATATTGGCCGGGAAATTGAAGTTGAACATCTTGTTCGCTTCGGCCTTCTGGGGATCATTATAATCCCCGCCAGCCATCGCGCGGCGACCGGCAAGCACGCCCGCGTCGCAGGCCTGCTGCAAGCGCAGCTGCGTCATATAGGCGCGGCCGATGTCGACCGCCGAACCGACGATCCCGATCACCGGCACGACGGCGGCAGCCGTCAGCATCAGGGCGTTGCCGCCCTGATCGTGCAGAAGCTGTTTGGCGCCGAGCCGCAGGCGGCTCAATACGGTCCCTCGCATGGTTTAACCCCTCTTCGACCGGCGGCACGCCCCACCAGATGGGCCGCTGGTAATCTCGCACTAGGGGAGGACTGCTTACCAAAATGCTAATCGGGAGCGGCCGGATCGGCTGTTATCTGCGGTTTTGACCCGGATCGGGACAGAGCCGATCGTCCCGTGGCAAAGGATGCACAAAATATCGCCTTCTGCTATCGCCCGCCCATGCCCGCGACTCCCGCCTGGCCGCCCGCCAGCACGCCCCGCCTGTTCGTCGACCTCCCGCTGGCGCCCGACGCGGCGCCGCTGATCGACGGCGCCGCCGCCCATTATCTGCTGGGCGTCATGCGGATGAAAGCGGGCGACCCGGTCCTTTTGTTCGACAACCGTAGCGGCGAATGGCTGGGGGTCGTCGCCGACGCGGCGAAGCGGTCGCTGACGCTGCGCATCGAGCGCCAGATGCGCGCGATCGAGCAGGTGCCCGACCTCTGGCTGTGCTTCGCGCCGGTGAAGAAGGCGCGGCTCGACTGGATCATCGAAAAGGCGACCGAGCTGGGCGTCGCGCGGCTGCAGCCCGTGATCACCGAGCGCACGATCGTCGAGCGCGTCAAGCAGGAGCGGATCGAAGCGCAGATAATCGAGGCGTGCGAGCAGTGCGGGCGTACCGCACTCCCGACGCTCGCCGAACCCGTCAAACTGCCGCAGTTGCTGAAGGACTGGCCGGCGGACCGCGCGCTGCTGTTCGCCGACGAGGCGGGCGGCGTCCCGCTCGCGAGGGTCGCCGCGCCCGCGCCCGCGGCGATCCTGACCGGCCCCGAAGGCGGCTTCACCGACCGCGAGCGCGACATGCTCGTCGCACACGCCGCAGTCCGCCGCATCGCGCTCGGCCCGCGCATCCTGCGCGCCGAAACCGCCGCGATCGCCGCGGTCAGCCTGTGGATGGCGCAGCATGGCGACTGGTCGGGCGAATAAGGCAAATTCTGTCCCACCGCCGAACAGAAACGCCGCCAAGCGACCGATTTTAACCCGATATTAGCTATGCGAGCGCCATAGCGGCGCCATGCAACGGCGGGACCAGAGCCGATATTGCTGGCGTGGGGGCCAGTATTTGCAGTCTGTGCGGGCATGTATCATGCTCGTCTGGCTGGCCCTCGGGCTGGCCGCAAATCCCGCTACCGCACAGACGACCGGCAATTACAGCAACACGACCACCGGCACGATCAGCGAAAGCGCGACATCGTGCACCAGCCCGATGGTGCGGAGTTTCACCGTCGCGGCGAACGCCCAGGTCACCGACGTCAACATCGGCGTCCAGTTCGCGCACACATACCGCGGCGATGTGCGCGCGACTTTGGTGTCGCCTGCCGGCACGGTGGTCAATCTGATCACCAATATCGGCGCGTCGATGGACAATCTGAACGTGCTGTTCGACGACAGCGCCGCCGCAAGCGTCACGACGCATACGGCGAACAATGATTCGACCGCGATCGCCCCGCCATACCAGCGCAATTTCCGCCCGCAGGACACGCTCGCCAGCTTCAACGGCGAAGGGTCGGCGGGCACGTGGCAGCTCACCATATGCGATTCGCTGAACGGTGACAGCGGCACCTTCACGCGCTCCGACCTGACGCTGACGACGGTGCCGCTGTCGCCCTACGCCGACCTGTCGCTCGCCAAGTCGGTGAGCAATGCCGCGCCCGCGTCGGGGGCCAGCATCGACTATGTGCTGAGCGTCACCAACGCGAGCGCGTCGACGCTGACCGCGACGGGCGTGACGGTAGAGGACATGCTGCCCGCGGGCTTCAGCTTCACCAGCGCCGCGGGCTTCGGCAGCTACAATAGCACGACCGGCGTCTGGAGCGTCGGCAGCGTCCCGCCCGGAACGACGCGGACGCTGACGATCACCGGCACCGTCGCGGCGACCGCGGGCGCGAGCGTCACCAACATCGCCGAGATCAGCGCGTCGTCGGCGTTCGATCCCGATTCCACGCCGGGCAACGGGGCGGCGGGTGAGGATGATACTGACAGCGCGAGCTTCATCGTGTCGGGCACCCGCGTCGCGGGAACGCCGCCGACGCTGGTCTGCCCGGTGGGCACGACGGTGCACGACTGGGACAGCGTCAGCTGGTCCGCAGGGACGACAAGCGGAAGCTATGCCCTGACCGCGATCGGCACGATGAATTTCAACATCGCGATCAGCGGCGGCAGCTTCCTGAACAACGCGACTTATGGCGGCCAGTCGCCGACGCGCCAGAACGCCGTCACCGGCGGGCTGGCGCCCGCGCAATTTTCGATATTCCAGATCGCCGATTTCACCAGCCAGGCGGGCGCGATCACCTCGACGATCGCCTTGCCGACCGCGGTGCCGGGTGTGCAGTTTCGCGTGTTCGACATCGATTATGCCGCAGGGCAGTTCGCCGACCGCCTGACCGTCATGGGCAGTTTCAACGGCACCCCGGTCACCCCCACGCTCACCAATGGCGTCAGCAATTATGTCATCGGCAACAGCGCCTATGGCGACGCCACCTCGGCCGACGGCAGCGCCAACGGCAATGTCGTCGTGACCTTTGCCGCGCCGGTCGACACCATCGTCATCACCTATGGCAGCCACGGCCTCGCACCCGCCGATCCGGGGCAGCAGGGCGCCGCGATCCACGATCTCACCTTCTGTCGCCCCACGACCAACCTGACGATCGCGAAGACGAGCAGCGTCGTCGGCGATCCGGTGAACGGGACGACCAATCCGAAGGCGATCCCCGGCGCGACGATGCGTTATTGCATCCTTGTCACCAACAACGGCAGCGGCACTGCGACGGGCATCAATATCGCCGACGCGCTGCCCGCCAGTACGACCTTCGTTCCGGGTTCGCTGCGCAGCGGCACAAGCTGTGCGGGCGCGACGACGGTCGAGGACGACAACGCGAACGGCGCCGACGAAAGCGACCCGTTCGGGGCGTCGATCACCGGCACAACCGTCGCCGCAACGACCCCGACGCTGCTTCCCGCGAACGCGATGGCGGTTGCCTTCGACGTGACGATCAACTGATGTTCGGCCGTCCCCGCCTCGCGCGACGCGGCGTCCTCGCAGTTGTTGCCGCAGCGCTGGCGATCGCTCCGCCTGCATCAGCGCAACGCGTGATCGTCAATCCGTCGTTCGAAGCGAACAATCCGCAAGGCGCAGGCGCGGCCAATTACGAAATCTATTCGAACGGCTCGGTCACCGGCTGGGATTCGGCGTCGGGCTAGATCGAACTGTGGGATACCAATTTCCAGGGCGTGCCCGCCTATGAAGGCTCGGTCTTCGCCGAAATGAACGCGAATGTCCCCGGTGCGCTCTACCAGAATATCTGCATGGTGACCGGCGAGACGATCGGCTGGACCTTTGCCCACCGTGCGCGCTCGGGCGGCCCGGCGACGCAGACCGCGCGCTTCCAGATCGCCAGCAGCACGGGCACGCTGATCCAGAGCCTCGCGAGCCAGTCCTCGACGGTCAACAATGTCTGGAACGTCAACACCGGGTCGACCACCTATAGCGGCGCGTCGGGGGTGCAGCGTGTCCAGTTCATCACCACCGACGCGGGCAGCCTCGGCAATTTCCTCGACGACATCCGGATCACGCTCAATCCCTTCGTCGAACTGTCGACGGCGAGCGCCTCGGGGGTCGAATCGATCGCGTCAGCGAACGTGCCGGGGCTGGTCGTCAGCGGCACTTTGTTCACGCCGCGCACGGTCAATGTCGGCATCACCGGCGGCACCGCGACGCGCGGCACCGACTATACGACGCCCGGCGGCGGCGCGAGCTTCACCGTCACCATCCCCGCGGGGACGTACCAGAATGTCACCGTCCCGCTTGGCATCCAGATCGTCGACGACACCGCGACCGAGGGCAGCGAAACGATCCAGATCGCGCTGGACACGGGCACCGGATACACCGTGTCGAGCACGTCGAGCTGCGGCGGCACGCCGCGCACCGCGAGCACTTACACGATCACCGACAATGATTCGCCCGTCGTGCTCGCGAAGAACTGGACGAACGGCATCGCGGGCGACGCCATAAGCCTGTCGATCGCGGGCGGGTTCCTGCCGGCGGCGGGGACCACGACGGTCGGCGGCGCCGCGACCAACGCGACCGCGATCGCGACCCCGGGCAGCACGCTGACGCTGACCGAGGCCTATACCGCGGGCAGCGCAGCAAATTACAACAGCAGTATCGAATGCCGGCGCAACAGCGACAATGCGGTGGTCGCGACTGCGGGCAGCGGACTTAGCCGCACCGTCGTCATGCCTTCGGGCAGCTCGCTGACCTGCAGCTGGACGAACAGCCGCAAGTCGGCGACGTTGGTGGTACGCAAGACGTGGCAGAATGCCCAGATCGCGAATGCGGTGATGGTTGCAACGAGCGGCCTCATCAACAACGCCAGCCTCGCCTCGGTCGCGAACAGCGCGAACGAGACCGACACCAATGCCGCGGTCACCGTCTACGCCGCCGAAAATGCAATGCTGAGCGAAATCTTCACCGTCGGCAACGGGGCGAATTATGCGCAGGCGCTCGCCTGCACCGGCAATGCGACCGCGCTTGCGGGCAATATGCTGACGGTCGCGCCGGCCGATACCGCGATCGTCTGCACCTTCACCAACACCTATGTCGTGCCGCTGTCGATCGCGAAGGCCTCGCTGGCGTACAGCGACCCGGTAAACGGCTCGATCAACCCCAAATTGATCCCCGGCAGCTTTGCCAATTACAGCCTGACCGTCACCGCGCCATCGGGCACCGCGCCGACGGCGGGCAGCGTGATCGTCACCGACGCGATCCCCGCGAACCTCAGCCTGTTCGTCGGCACTTATGCACCCGGCCCCGGCCCGATCCTGTTCACGCCGGGCGGCAGCGGGCTGACCTATGGTTTCGCAAGCCTGACCAGCAATATCGACGACCTCGAATTTTCGAACAATGGCGGCGCCAGCTGGACCTATGGGCCGACCGCCGATGCCGATGGTGTCGATCCCGCGGTCACCCATGTCCGCGTCCGGCCAAAGGGGTCGATGGCGCCGGGATCGAGCTTCACGATCAACCTGCGCGCGCGCGTTAAATAGGGCGATCCCAACAGCCGATTGCATTCTGTACCGAACCGTCTAAATGCGCGAAATGAGCACGCGCACCGCCTCGGACAGCAACGATCCCATCGTCGAAAGCCGCGACCAGCTCGCGGCCCCCATGATCAAGGGCGAAAAGTCCAAGGACCGCTGGCGCATCGGCACCGAGCACGAGAAATTCGTTTATCGCACCGCCGACCATCGCGCGCCCTCCTATGACGAGCCCGGCGGTATCCACGACCTGTTGATGGCGCTTACCCGTTTCGGCTGGGAACCGGTGATCGAGGGCGGGAAGGTCATTGCGCTCGCAGGCGGCGACGGCACCGTCAGCCTCGAACCCGCGGGCCAGCTCGAACTCTCGGGCGCGCCGCTCGAAAATCTCCACCAGACCTGCGCCGAAACCGGCCGCCACCTGAAGCAGGTGAAAGAGGTCGGCGCCGAACTCGGGCTCGGCTTCCTCGGGGTCGGCATGTGGCCCGACAAGACGCGCGCCGAGCTGCCGATCATGCCCAAGGGGCGCTACAGGATCATGCTCGACCATATGCCGCGCGTCGGCAGCATGGGGCTCGACATGATGCTGCGGACCTGCACCATCCAGACCAACCTCGACTATTCGTCCGAAGCCGACATGGTGCAGAAATTCCGCGTGTCGCTCGCCCTGCAACCGGTCGCGACCGCGCTTTTCGCCTCGTCGCCCTTCACCGAGGGCAAGCCGAACGGCTATATGTCGTACCGCAGCCATATCTGGACCGACACCGACCCCGCGCGCACCGGGATGCTGCCCTTCGTTTTCGAGCAGGGCTTCGGGTACGAACGCTATGTCGACTATATGCTCGACGTGCCGATGTATTTCGTCTTCCGCGACGGCAAATATATCGACGCGGCGGGACAGAGCTTCCGCGACTTCCTGAAGGGCGAGCTTCCCGCCTTGCCCGGCGAAAAGCCGCGCCTCTCCGACTGGAACGACCATCTCTCGACCGCCTTCCCCGAAGTGCGGCTCAAAAGCTTCCTCGAAATGCGCGGCGCCGACGGCGGCCCGTGGAACCGCATCTGCGCGCTTCCCGCGCTGTGGGTCGGGTTGCTCTATGATCAGGGCGCGCTCGACGCGGCATGGGATCTGGTCAAGGGCTGGAGCATCGAGGAACAGCAGACGCTGCGCGATGCCGTACCGAGCGAAGGCCTCGACGCCCCCGCGCCCGGCGGCGGCACGGTCGGCGAGCTCGTACACCGCGTTCTCGACATCGCAGCCGCGGGTCTCGCGGCGCGCGGGCAGGTCAATTCGATGGGCGACAATGAGGTCGGCTTCCTCGAACCGCTCCGCCGCATCGCGGCGAGCGGCAAGTCGCCGGCGCACGACCTGCTCGACCGTTACGAAGGCCCGTGGGGTGGCGATCTGTCGAAGATCTACGACGAACTCAGTTTTTAGCCCTCGCCGTCATTCCCGCGAGAGCGGGAACCCGGCCGAACCAAAAAACAGGCGCGGCAGCGCCGTACCGCACGATCGTCAGTGGGTTCCCGCTTTCGCGGGAATGACGAGGGGAGGGAGGATGCCCGCCCCAAAAGTGCAGCAATTGCGCAACACTGCTGACACGAACGTCAGCGGCTCCCGCTTCCGCGATTGATTGCGCGCGCCCGCGAAGCCAAAGAGGCTCCGGTTTTCCAATCTCCCATCGTCAACTCTGTTTCAGGAAGCTCGCCCATGCGCCACTTTCCTTCCACTATCGCTATAAGCGTCGCGCTTGCCGCCGGCTGGGCCGTCCCCGCCACCGCGCAGGAAACGCCCGCCGCTCCCACCGCAGCCGACGACGCCGGCGTCGGCGAAATCATCGTCACCGCGCAGCGCCGCAAACAGAATATCCAGGACATCCCCCTCTCGGTCGACGTCGTCAGCGGCGCAAAGCTCGACGCGATCAATTCGGGCGGCGGCGATATCCGCGCGCTTGCGGGCCGCGTTCCCAGCCTCAACATCGAAAGCTCGTTCGGCCGCACCTTCCCGCGCTTCTATATCCGCGGACTCGGCAACACCGATTTCGACCTCAACGCGTCGCAGCCGGTCAGCCTCGTCTATGACGATGTCGTGCTCGAAAACCCGATCCTCAAGGGCTTTCCGATCTTCGACCTCGACCGCGTCGAAGTGCTGCGCGGGCCGCAGGGCACGCTGTTCGGCCGCAACACGCCCGCGGGCATCGTCAAGTTCGACAGCGTCCGCCCCGACCGCGACGGCGGTTATATCAAGGGCAGCTACGGTCGTTTCGATTCGATCAACGTCGAGGGCGCCGCGGGCGGCCATCTGTCGGACACCGTCTCGGCGCGCCTTTCGGCGATGTACCAGCGGCGCAGCGACTGGGTCGACAATCTCGCAACCCCCGACAAGAACGACCTCGAAGGCTATGAGGATGTCGCGGTCCGCGGCCAGCTGCAGTTCGAGCCGACCGACGCGCTCAAGCTGCGCTTCACCGGCCAGTATCGCAATTTCGACGGCACCGCGCGCGTCTTCCGCGCCAATATCTTCCGTCCGGGCAGCAACGACCTGATCTTTTACCCCGGCGTGCAGAACCCCGGCCAGACGCCCGCAGCGCCGGTCGATTTCGACCGCAATGTCGTGCGCACCGACGGGATCAACTTCCAGAAGCTCGAGCTCTACAATGCCGCCGCGACGCTCGAATATGATTTCGGCCCGGTCACGCTGACCTCGGTCACCGCTTACTGGAACGGCAATTACGACAGCCGCGGCGACGTCGACGGCGGGTTTGGCGCCGCCTTCCTGCCGAATTCGGGGCCGGGGATCATCCCCTTCCCCGCCCAGTCGCAGGATCAGGTGCCCAGCCTCGACCAGTTCACGCAGGAAATCCGCATCGCGTCGAACCCCGGCAGCGCGATCGATTATCAGGCGGGCTTCTTCTACTTCGACGAAAATATCGACATCGGCTCGATCAACTACGACAATCCAACCGACACTACCCCCAGCGTCATCGCGATGCAGCGGCAGGATTCGCGCGCATGGGGCCTGTTCGGATCGGTCACCGTTCCCGTCACCGAACAGCTCAAGCTGACCGCCGGCGCGCGCTATAACGAGGATCGCCGCCGCATGACGGTCGACCGCACCGGCTTCTTCGGCGCGATCGGCACCGGCTTTGCCGCCGTGAAGGACGACAATCTGACGTGGGACCTGTCGGCGACCTATGAAGCGTCGGATGCAGTCAACCTCTATGCCCGCGTCGCCAAGGGCTATCGCGCGCCGAGCATCCAGGGCCGCGCGCTGTTCGTCTTCACGACGGTGCAGGACGCGATCAGCACCGCCGACAGCGAAACGATCATGTCGTACGAAGCGGGGATCAAGACCCAGTTCGACCGCCGTGTGCGCTTCAACCTGTCGGGCTTCGTCTACGACCTCAAGGATGCGCAGCTCACCGCGGTCGGCGGAACGATCAACACCGCGCGCCTGATCAACGTCGACAATGTCCACGGCTATGGCTTCGAGGCCGAGTTCGACGCGCGCCCGATCGACAATATGGTCCTGACCGCGGGCATCAGCTACAACAATGCCAGGATCGACGATCCGAACGCCTTCATCACCGGCTGCGGCGGCGGCTGCACGGTGCTCGATCCGGTTCGCCCCGGATCGCCCGGCATCTATTCGATCGACGGCAACCAGCTGCCGCAGGCACCGAAATGGTCGATCAACTGGACCGCGGGCTACGGCGTGCCGGTCGGCGACGGCGAAGTCTATGTCTTCACCGACTGGGCGTACCGCTCGAAGGTCAATTTCTTCCTGTATGAATCGGCCGAATTCAACGACGACCATATGCTCGAGGGCGGGCTGCGTGTCGGTTACCGTACCGACCGCTATGACATCGCCGCCTTCGCGCGCAACATCACCAACGATGTGTCGGCGGTCGGCGCGATCGATTTCAACAACCTGACCGGCTTCGTCAACGAACCCCGCATCTGGGGCATCGAGGCGGGTTATAAATTCTAGGCCCGCTCCCTCCTCCCTGTCGCGAAGCGACGGGGAGGAGATTTTACGCTATGCCACCGGCCCGACGCGCGGGTCGGGCTCGAGCCGGACGAGCGGACGCGCCCGCCCCGTCAGCTTCGCGAACAGGCGCGGCACCAGCGCATTCGCCTGCGCCCAGTTCCAGTAAGCGACATAGGCCGGATCGGCGAGGAGATGCTTCTCCTCGGTCTTGGCGCGCCAGTAATAGACGCCGCTGACCAGTCCGAGCAGCACGACGTTGCGCGCCCCCTCGACCCAGCCGCCCGCGGTGACGAGGAAGGGTAGCGAGCCGACCCACCAGGTCAGATTCTTGGAAATATAGGCGGGGTGGCGCGTGAACGCATAGGGCCCGTGCGTGATGATGCCGCGATGCGTCAGGTTCGAAAAGCGGATCCCGAACGCCATCGTCGCCCAGCTGTAGACCGCGGTCAGCAGCACGAGCGCGATCGCCCAGGCGGTCAGCAACCCGTCGTGCCCCGCCAGCCAATAGCCCCAGTCGGAGCCGTACATCTGATAATCGAGCGGCCCGCCGCTCATCAGGATGAAGGGCGGATAGCAGACGAGCGCCGCGACCCACGCCATGCCATAGGGGTTGGCGGTGCGGATGTGCGCGTCGAGCGGCTTCAGGGTCAGGATATAGCCGACCGTCGCGATATGGACGTCGATCAGATAGAGGAAATTGATCGTCCAGATCCCCGTCTTGTACGGATTGGCAAGGATTTCGCTGATCGGCACGGTGACCAGCGCCGAGAAATTGCCCGGGACGATCGAGAGCATGAAGGCGGTAAAGAAGCCTTTCACCGCCCAGGCGCGCAGATGATGGCCGATCGCGCGGCCGTCGACGGGCTGGCCGGGCGCGATCAGCCACCGCCCGAACTGGTAACAGCCGTCGCGCGGCTCGATCATGCGCCGGTCGAGCCACAGCATATAGGGCACCGAAACGAGCAGCAGCCACGGCGCGACGGTTTCGAGCAGGTTCATCGAAAAGGCGTAATTGCCCTCCCAATAATAGCGCATCGTCGCATAGATCAGCGCGATCAGCCCCCATGTCGCCCACAGCCCGGCGAGCTTGGTCAGGCTGATATCGACCGTCTCGCGCCACGGACGCCGCTGTGCCCAGTCGATGCCGGTCGACGGGTTGCGGTGCACCTTGTCGACGAACACCGACCACAAGACCATCGGCACGCCGCAGGCGAGCACGCTCGCGATCGCAGCGTTCGGCCCGTTCATCGGCCCGCGGGCCCCCCAGTCGACCCCGACGAAGGCCGCAATCTCCGGCGCGAAGCGCGCGATCAGCAGATAGCCGGCCAGACCCGCGAGCCCGACGAGGCCGACCCCCGCGCTGACCGCCGAACGCGGGCGCGTCTCCGCCGGTGCCGACGGGTCGCCTGCCGATTCGTGCGGGCTGGGTTGCGCGGAATTGGCCATGATATTCACCCGCTTAGCCCTACCCAAAAATGGTAAGCAAGCCGTCAATGCTAAACGCCGATTCGCCCGCCGTTTCCCGCCAAAATGGCAGTGTTCCCATCCTTTGACACCGTTCACCGCGCGATGGTTTCGACTCGGCGCGACTCGGCGCGCAAAGATTCGCGCCGCCCCGATCGGCCTGATACAGCGCGCATCAATCGGGGCGGAGGGCTCCAATAAGACAACAAGATGGGGTCGCCACTTGTCATCGAAAACAACGGGTCTGCGCGATTTGCGCCAGCGTTTTTCTGCGCTGTTTCAGGACCATGAAATCTTCGTTCGCACGCACGGCCACGTCCGTTTCCTGCGCGTCAGCGCCGTCTGGCAAAAGCGCGTCGCACTGATCGCCGGCATCGTGCTGCTCGCATGGGCGGGCGCGACGCTCGCTGTGCTCGTCAACCAGCTTCTCACCTCGGGTGAGCGCGCCGCGGTCGCACAACAGCAGGCGGCGGCCGCCGCCTCCGAAGCGCGCATCGCCAAATATCGCGACAATGTCGCCGAAACCGCCGCCGACCTCGAAGACCGGCAGGAACAGCTCGAGGAGTGGTCGAAGGTCCACTTCGGCGTCGAACCCGCGGCAGTGACGCCCGAGATTGGCATCGAAGGCACGGCCCCGGCCACCGAAAAGGCGCCGCTTAAAACCAGCGCGATGGTCGACCCCAACCTGCCGCCCGAGGCGCAGATCCTCGCCCGGCTCGAAGCGCGGCAGGAAGATTTCGCGACGCGCTTGCTCACCGCGGTCAACGAGCGCGCGGCAAAGGCCGAGGGCGCTGTCGCCAAATTGGGCATGAACCCCGCCGCGCTCGTTCGCAATGCCGCGGCCGGCCGCGGTGGTCCGTTCATCCCCTATCGCGGCCGCGCCGGACGCGCGAGCACGCTCGGCAAATCCTTTGCCGCGCTCGAAAGCGCGCTGTTCCGCATGGAAGTACTCGAACGCACGCTCGTCGCGATCCCGTCGGGCCAGCCCGCCAACGTGCTGATGCTCTCGTCGAGCTTCGGTTATCGCAGCGACCCCTTCACCGGTGCCGGCGCGATGCACTCGGGGCTCGATTTCCCGGGGCCGATCGGCACCCCGATCCTCGCCGCCGCCCCCGGCCGCGTCGTCTATGTCGGGCAGAAATCGGGGTATGGCAATGTCGTCGAGGTCGATCACGGCCAGGGCATCCTGACCCGCTACGCCCACTTGTCGGGCTTCACCTCGACCGTCGGCGCGCAGGTTGCGGCGGGGCAGCAGATCGCCAAGATGGGCTCGACCGGCCGTTCGACCGGCAGCCACCTGCATTTCGAAGTCCGTTTGAACGGCGTCGCGGTCAACCCGCGCCGCTTCCTGGAGGCCAAAGCCGATGTTCTCGAAGTCAAAGACGACGCAAGGCAGCGAGTCGGTTCCGTCGCTGCCGTCCGTGGTGCCCGCTAAGATGGCGACCGGCGCGCGTCACACGACCTTTTCGATCCTCGGATCGGACGTCGTCGTCACCGGCAATGTTGTCGCCAGCGTCGATCTGCACGTTGACGGCAAGATCGAGGGCGACCTGAAATGCGCCAATCTCGTCCAGGGCGAGGCGAGCGAGATCAAGGGCTCGGTCGTCGCCGAGACCGCGAAGATCGCGGGGCTGCTCGACGGCGCGATCGAGGCGAAGACGCTGATCGTCCACGCCACCGCGCGGATCACCGGCGATGTGATCTATGAAAACATCACGATCGAAAATGGCGGCAAGGTCGAAGGCAAGCTGAGCCATCGCCGCCACGGTGCCGCGGCGGCCAAGGCGCCGCCGCCGCTCGAGGTCATCGAGAACAAGTCGGCGTCGGCCGGCCTCTGACCTCGTCGGGACCTGGAGGCCGCGCCGGGGCGCGGCCTTTTCAGTTCGATCTGGCGACCTCGCGGCCGGACGCGCGTCGCGGCATGTCATAATGCCGCTGGACGACCACCTTGTTGCGTCCGCCGCGCTTCGCATCATAGAGCGCCTCGTCGGCGAGCCGGTATAGCTGCTGGAAATCGCACGCCGACCGTACCTCGGCGACCCCGACGCTGGCGGTGACCAGCCGGTCGCCCACCGCTTCGCCATGATCGCAGGCGGCGATTCCCCGCCGGATGCTTTCGGCGAAGCGGCCGAGGATGATCCCTTCCATCCCGATCGTCAGCAGGCCGAATTCCTCGCCGCCGAGCCGCGAGACGGTGCACATCGGCCCCTCCCACCGCTCGATCCGCTGCGCGATGCCGCACAGCACCATATCGCCCGCGTCATGCCCGTGAACGTCGTTGATCGACTTGAACCGGTCGATGTCCACGAGCAGCAAGGCCGCCGGCAGATTATCGGCACGCGCGCGTTCGAGGAGCGGCGTCACGCTTTCGACGAAACCGCGGCGGTTGGGCAGGCCCGTCAGCGGGTCGCGCCGCGCGAGCTGCTGCGCCTGCGCTTCGGCGCTGCGCGCATGGTCGCGTTCGATCCTGAGGTGCGCGAGCCGCCGCGTCGCCGCGGCGGCGAGCCACAGCGCCTGCCAGGTCGCGGCGACGAGCACCAGCAGCTTCGATCCGCCGCCCCAGAAGCCATCCTCGACATCGACGATATGGATGAACCCGAGAATGGCCATCGGCAGGCCCCAAGCGGCGAGGAAATCGCGTGCCTCGATCGAACCACGCCGCCATGCCCAACCCAGATAGACGGTCACCGCCAGCAGGTCGGCGACGACCATCAGCCCGAGGACATCGGCGAACGCGCCGAGGCTGCCGCTGCGCATCATCGCCAGCGGGATACCCGCGACACCGATCCCCAGCCCGAGGACGAGCGCGGTCGTGCCGAGCCACTTCGGCACCGTCGCGCGATCGACCGCGGTGACGGCGCTGACCGTCGCGACGGCGATGGCGAGGCAGGCGAGGAAGGTACAGATCTGCGCCGACAGCGTTCCGGCCATTCCCGGCCCCAGCGCGAGATGCATCTGCGACCAGAGGCCGCCCCACAGCAGCATCGTGCCCGCCCACGCGGCCTGCCAGGCCAGATATTGGCGGCGCACCGCAAGGGCGAGCGACAGGCTGTAGATGCAGCTCACGAGCAGCAAGGTGAGCGCCGCACCGACCGCGGCGGCCATTCCCGCCGACTGCATGCCCGCCTCGGCCTTCGGGATGATCCGCGCGTGGACGAACTGGTGACCCGAAAGGCGATCGAAGCGCATCGTCACCGCGGTCAGCGGTACGTTGCGGTCGGGCGCCTCGAACAATATCTGCCCGCCCGCGCGCCAATGCGATCCATAATTGCCCGCGCGCACCTGGCTCCAGCGCGTCGCGCCGTCGGCGTAGGAAAAGGCGACCGCGAGCCGGTCGAACCGCGATTGATGAACCATCAGCGCGACATCGCCGCGCTGCGCCGCCGCGCCCGCGAGCGGTGCGCGAAGCCAGAGGCTGCGCTGCTGATAATCCGCCGGCGTCCCGCGGCAGGAAAAGCGCAGCGCAGACAGGTGGTTGTCGGGGAGTGTCGCCGCGCTCGCGGTGTGGCAAAAGTCGCGATCGACATCGAGCGTCCGCGCGCTCGCCGGCGTCGCCGTCCAGCCGAGCATGAGGGCAACGAGGCCCGGTACGAGCCGGCCGCACAGCTTCGCCAGAAGATCGCCCGCCGCAGTCATCCCGCGCCTATCGCATGAATATGTTCGGAAATGTTTACCATCGTCCGGAAAACCACGGGTTCAGCGCCCGGCGGGGCGGCCGACCCGCATCCGCACCGCGATCCGGTCGCCGAGCCCGACGCGTTCGGATTTCTGGACCGCGACCTTGATCGGCAGCAGATAGGTTCCGTCGCGCGGAAAGAGCGAGGTCGCAAACTCCGTTCCTCCCACCGTCGCCACCACGGGCACGACGCCCCAGCCGTAGCTCTCGGTCATTGCGGCATAGCGAACGGCTCCGACATGCGCATCCGGAACCGGCGCGAAAAGGAATGGCGCCGGCCCGCGCCATTCGATGATCGCGGCTTCGAAGACGATCTCCTCCATCAGTTCCTCGGCGCCTGCCGCCGATAGCCCAACGCCTCGGCGATATGGATGCGGCCGATGTCCGCGGCGCCGGCAAGGTCGGCGATCGTCCGCGCGACGCGCAATATCCGTGTATAGCCGCGCGCCGACAGCCGCATCGCCTCGGCCGCCTGCGCGAGCAGCTTGCGCCCGGCTTCATCGGGGGTCGCGACCGCCTCGAGCAGCTCGCCGTCGATTTCGGCGTTGGTTCGCGCCTTGTGCCCGGCATAGCGCGCGGTCTGCACATCGCGCGCCGCCGCAACGCGCGCCGCGACCTCCGCGCTGCCCTCGGCAGGCGGCGGCAGGACAAGGTCGGCGGCGCTCACCGCCTGCACCTCGACGTGCAGGTCGATGCGGTCGAGCAGCGGCCCCGACAGCTTCGCCTGATAATCGGCGGCACAGCGCGGCGCGCGGCTGCACGCGAGCGCGGGATCGCCGAGATGCCCGCAGCGGCACGGGTTCATCGCCGCGACGAGCTGGACGCGCGCGGGAAAGGTCACATGCGCGTTCGCGCGCGCGACGCTGACTTCGCCCGTTTCGAGCGGCTGGCGCAGCGAGTCGAGCACGCCGCGCTGGAATTCGGGAAGTTCGTCGAGGAACAGCACGCCGAGATGCGCGAGGCTGACCTCGCCTGGCCGGACACGCAGGCCGCCACCGACGAGCGCGGGCATCGACGCCGAATGATGCGGGCTGCGAAACGGCCGTGCGCGGATCAGGCGCCCGCCCTCGAGATTTCCGGCAACCGAGGCGATCATCGACACTTCGAGCGCTTCGGCGGGCGTAAGGTCGGGCAGGATGCCGGGCATGCACGCCGCCATCAGCGACTTGCCCGCGCCCGGCGGCCCCGACATCATCAGATTATGCGCGCCCGCGGCGGCGATTTCGAGCGCGCGCTTGGCCGTCTCCTGCCCCTTGACCTGCGCGAGGTCGGCGGTGCGCGCCGGCATGTCGACCTCGCCCGGCACCGGCGCCGCGAGCAGCGCATGGCCCCTGAAATGGTTGAGCAGCGACAGAAGGTCGGGCGCGCCGAGAACCTCGACATTGCCCGCCCACGCCGCTTCGGGTCCTTGCGCCGCGGGACAGATCAGCCCGAGCCCGGCGCTTCCCGCGTGGATCGCGGCGAGCAGGACGCCGGGCGACGCCGCAACGCGCCCGTCGAGCCCGAGTTCGCCGACGACGACGTAGGACGCGAGCGTCTCGGGATCGATCACTCCCATCGCGCCGAGCAGCGCGAGCGCGATGGGCAGGTCGTAGTGCGAGCCTTCCTTCGGCAGGTCGGCGGGCGACAGATTGACCGTGATGACCTTGGGCGGCAGTGACAGGCCGATCGCGGCGATCGCGGCACGGACGCGCTCGCGGCTTTCGCCCACCGCCTTGTCGGGCAGGCCGACGACGACGAAGCGCGGCACGCCGGGCGTGATCTGGCACTGCACCTCGACCCCGCGTGCTTCGATGCCGAGATAGGCCGTGGTTGAGACGACTGCGACCATATTCCCCCCGGAACAGCACCGGTGTGCCCCCTTTGTTCCGACGCCCTGTTTAGGCGAAGTGGCGGGAAGGTCGAGTCTTTTCCGGAAGTTGGCAAAAGTGCCGCGGAGCGTGGGTCCGATTGCGCATTTGACAACATACCAACTAGTCGGTATGTCGATTCGCATGACGACGAATCAGCCCCCTTCTGTTCCCGCAGCCGCCGCCCGCGATGTCCCCCCGGCGGGCGGCGGCACCCCCGATGCCCGCGCCCCGCGCGGCAGCGCCCGGGCGCGGCTGATCGCCGCGGCGCATGCGACGGTCCGCAAGCAGGGCTATTCGGCGACGACGGTCGACCAGATCTGCGCCGCGGCGGGCGTGACCAAGGGCGCCTTCTTCCATCACTTCGCGTCGAAGGAAGAACTGGCGGTCGCGGCGACCGAGGGCTGGACCGAACGCGCGCGGCCGATGTTCGAACTGCCGCCGCATGTGAAGCTCGACGATCCGCTCGACCGCCTGCTCGGCCATATCGATTTCCGCCTGTCGATGCTCGACGGGCCCACCGAAGATTATACCTGCTTCGTCGGCACGATGGTGCAGGAAGCCTATGCGACCAACGACCGCATTCGCGCGGCGTGCGAGGCGAGCATCAACGCCTATTGCCAGGCGCTCGCGCCCGACATTCAGGCGGCGATCGACATTTACGGCGTGCCCGGGGATGTCACCGCGATCGGCCTCGCGCAGCATGTCCAGTCGGTACTGCAGGGCGCTTTCGTCCTGGCGAAAACGACGAACGATCCGGCGATTGCGCGCGGCACCGTCACCCATTTGAAGCGTTATGTCCGGATGCTGTTCGGCGCCGGCGGCACGCCATGATGCGACAGGTAATTGCCGCCGCGCACCGCGCACGCTGACTTCAACAACCACCACCCCCCAAAGGAGAGAGTAATGCCCCAGATGATTTTCGTGAACCTGCCGGTCACCGACCTCGACAAGTCGAAAGCCTTTTACGAGGCGGTCGGCGCGGCCAACAACCCCGCCTTCACCGACGACACCGCCGCGTGCATGGTGGTCGAAGAGGGGTCGATCCACGTCATGCTGCTGACCCACGCCAAATGGGCGGATTTCACGACCAAGACGATCCCCGACGCGCGCACGGCGGCGCAGGTGCTGCTTTGCCTTTCGGCCGACAGCCGCGAGGAAGTGGACGGTCAGGTCGACAAGGCGGTCAAGGCGGGCGGCAAGGCCGACCCGACCCCGACGCAGGATTTCGGCTTCATGTACGGCCGCAGCTACGAAGACCCCGACGGCCATATCTGGGAAGTGATGTGGATGGATCCCACCGCGATCCCGGCCGGCGAACCCGCCGAAGCGACCGCATAACCGGGCATAGGGAGGAGGAAGAGGATGACGGACCGGACAACCCCCAAGGGTCAGTTGATTGCAGGCTATGTCCTGAGCGGCCTTGTGATCCTCTTCCTGCTCTTCGACGCCGGGCTCAAGCTGGTGTCGCCCGAAACCGCGATCAAATACAGCCCGCCCGGCCTCGGGTGGCCGCTCGAGGTCGGCACGATGTATCTGCTCGGTACGCTGCTGCTGATCCCGACGCTCCTCTATATCTGGCCGCGCACCGCGATCCTCGGTGCGATCCTGATCACCGGCTATCTCGGCGGCGCGATCGGCACGCATGTGCGCATCGACAGCCCGCTGTTCAGCCACAGCCTGTTCGGCGTCTACCTCGGGCTGATGCTGTGGGGCGGCCTGTGGCTGCGCGATCCGCGCCTCCGTGCGCTGATCCCGCTCAGGGCAGGAGCGGGCGCATGAGCTTTCAGGCTTATCGCGACAATGTCGAAGCGAGGACCGGCAAATCGGCCGACGCACTGAAAGCTGTCGCGATCGAAAAGGGGCTCGCCGACGAAAGCGGCCTTGCCCACCGGCGTGAAGGCCCGGCGCGATCATCGACTGGCTGAAGACCGATTTCGGCTTGGGCCACGGCCACGCCATGTCGATCGTCGCCTATTTCAAAGGCAAACGGTCCCAGGCACCGTCTAGAAAACAAGAGGATGGTTCAATGACAAAAGGCTCCCCCCTCCCCGCGCTTGCTTCCGCCTTTGCGATGATCGCGGTGGCAGCGACGCTCGCCGCGCTTCCGCAGCCCGCAGCGGCCGAAACAACCGGCGCGAACGCGCCGCCGGCGGCCGGCCAGCCGGTCGCCACGCCCCGGAACGGGCATGTCGATGTCGCCGGTGCGGGGATCCATTATCAGGTGCATGGCGACCTCAAATCAGGGCGCACCCCGCTCCTCGTGCTGCACGGCGCGTTCATGTCCGGCGATGCGATGACGCCGCTGGTCGCCCCGCTTGCCGCGTCGCGGCCGGTGATCGCGATCGACGCGCGCGGCCACGGCCGGTCGGGCGGGGTCGACGGCGCGCTGAGCTATGACCGCATGGCCGACGATGCCGCCGCGGTGCTGGACAAGCTCGGCGTGAAGCAGGTCGACGTGCTCGGCTATTCGATGGGCGGTTCGACCGCCGTCGCGCTCGCGGTCCGCCATCCCGACAAGGTCGGCAAGCAGGTGATCCTGTCGGCGACCTCGCAGCTCGAGGGCTGGTATCCCGAGGTGCTGGCGAGCATCGCGAAGCTGACCCCCGAGGTGTTCGCAGGCAGCCCGATCGACACCGAGTACAAGCGGCTGTCGCCCGCTCCGCAAAAATTCCCGAAGCTGGTCGCGAATATCAAGGCGCTCGACGCAACGCCCTTCGGCTGGTCCGACGCCGCGGTCCGCGCGATCCCCGGCAAGACGATGGTGATCATCGGCGATGCCGACGGGGTCACGCTCGATCATGCGATCGCCCTGTTCAAGCTGCGCGGCGGCGGCGATGTTGCCGCGGCGACGCAGGGGTTCCTGACCGCGGCGCCGAAGGCGCGGCTCGCGATCCTGCCTGCAACCTCGCACATCGGCATCATGGGCGAAGTGCCCGCGATCGTCGCGATGGTGACGCCCTTTCTCGACGACAAGGCCCCGCCGCCGCCGTCGTTCTGAACGCAACCTCCCTTCCCGTCATTCCGGTGAAGGCCGGAATCCCGACGGAGCAGAAGGGAGCAAGGATGAGATCCCGGCCTTCGCCGGGATGACGGACAATAGATGATGAGAGGAGTTCGCCATGCCTGTTGACCCCAACGCCAACATCGAGGTCACCGCCTTCGACTGGGTTCCCGATTTCGCGCGCGGCTATGTCCGCGACCTGCGCCCGCGCTGGGCGTGCGAGGAGATCGGGCTCGATTATGCCGAGCATCTGATCAGCGCGATCAACCGCCCCGCCGACCATTTCCTGTTCCAGCCATGGGGGCAGGTGCCGGTGCTCAACGACGGCGGCATCCGCCTGTTCGAAAGCGGCGCGATCCTGCTCCACCTCGCCGAGAAGGACGCGCGGCTGATGCCCCGCGACGCACAGGGGCGCGCCAACACGCTCGCGTGGCTGTTCGCCGCCTATAACAGCGTCGAGCCGATGCTGTTCGAGCTCGGTAATGTCGACATCTTCGCGAAGGACGAGGAATGGGCCAAGCTGCGCCGCCCGAGCCTGATCGAATTCATCCAGGGCCGGCTCGGCCGCCTGAACGATGCGATCGGCGACAAGGAATATATCACCGGCGAATTTACCGTCGCCGATATCGCGATGGCGACCGTCCTGCGCGAAGGCGTCGAGGCGGGGCTGATCGCCGAACACCCGCGGCTGCAGGCCTATCTCGACCGCTGCCTCGCGCGTCCGGCATTCCAGCGCGCGATGGACGCGCAGCTCGCCGCATTCAGCGAAGAAGCGGGACCACCCGCAGGATAGAGATAAAGCCCCTCCCCTTCAGGGGAGGGGCGAAGGGTTGGAGAAGGAATATGACAGCCCCGTTATTCGCGCAGATATCGGTATCGCTCGACGGCTTTATCGAGGACCGCGACAGGAATATCGACTGGATGACCGAAGACACCACGGTCGACGCGCTGCACACGCGTACGCTGGGTCAGATCGACGGCATGATTTTCGGCCGCAAGGCGCACGCCGCGATCGCCGGTTTCTGGATCGACGCCGCGGCGGGTCGCATGGCGATGTCCCCCGACCTCGCGCAGCAGACCGAACGGATGACCGCGCTGCCCAAATATGTGCTGACGCACGGCGGCGATGCCGGCGACTGGGCGCAGAGCCACCCCGTCGCACTCGATGGCATCGCCCGCCTGAAAGCCGGGGCAGAGCGGCCGATCGCCGTTTTCGCCGGCGCGGGCGCGATCCAGTCGGCGCTCGCCGCGGGGCTGGTCGATGAGCTGCGGCTGATCCGTTACCCGGTCGTGCTGGGCGGAGGAACGCCGCTGTTTGCAGACGACGGCAAGCGACGCACGCTCGAGCCGATCGGGCGCGAGGAATTTGCATCGGGGGCCGTGCTGGAGCGTTTCAAGGTCTGAACGCCCCGGACCCAAATGAAGGAGAGAGAAGATGACCTATGTAGAAGGATTTGTCGCCGCGGTCCCGACCGCGAACAAGGAAGCGTATCGCAAGCACGCCGCCGATGCCGCGCCGCTGTTCAAGGAATTCGGCGTCGCGCGCATGGTCGAATGCTGGGGCGACGACGTCCCCGACGGCAAGGTGAACGACTTCAAGGGCGCGGTGCAGGCGAAGCCCGACGAGACCGTCGTATTCAGCTGGTTCGAATATCCCGACAAGGCGACGCGCGACGCCGCGAACGAAAAGATGATGAGCGACCCGCGCATGCAGCAGATGGGCGGCGAGATGCCGTTCGACGGCAAGCGGATGATCATCGGCGGCTTCGATTCGATCGTCGACGATCGCGGCGAAGGCACGACCGGTTATGCCGACGGCTATATCGTGCCCGTCCCCGACGCGAACAAGGAAGCCTATCGCGCGATGGCCAAAAAGGCGTCGGGCGTGTTCCTCGAATATGGCGCGACGCGTGTCGTCGAGGCGTGGGCCGACGACGTTCCCGACGGCAAGGTCACCGACTATGCCCGCGCCGCGCACAAGAAGGACGGCGAGAGCGTCGTCTACAGCTGGGTCGAATGGCCGAGCAAGGAAGCGCGCACCCAGGGCTGGGAAAAGATGATGGCCGACGAGCGGATGAAGCCCGATCCCGACAACACGCCGTTCGACGGCGCGCGCATGATCTATGGCGGCTTCGCACCGATCGTCGAAGCATAGCCTTTTGCTCCTCCCTGTCGCGAAGCGGCGGGGAGGTGGCAGCCCGCAGGGCTGTTGGAGGGGCGGTGACGACGTCATCACCCCTTCACACCGCTTCGCGGTGGTTCCCTCCCCATGGCCTCGCCACAGGGAGGATCGACAGGAAGGATTCGGACGATGATCAAGCTCTACGGAACACCCCCCACCCGCGCGCTGCGCGCGATGTGGCTCCTCAATGAACTCGACCTCGCGCACGAAGTGATCCCGATCGACCTCGAGGCCGGCGAGCAGCTGACGCCCGAATTTCTGGCGCTCAACCCGGCTGCGAAACTGCCGGTCCTCGTCGATGGCGATCTGGTGATCAGCGAATCGGCGGCGATCCAGCTCTATCTGGCGGACAAATATGGCGACCGCTTTCCCGGCGGCGGCCTGATCCCCGATACGGCAGAAGACCGGGGCCGGATGCATCACTGGCTGTTCTTCCTGATGACCGAGATCGAAGCGCCGCTGTGGCGGATCGCGCTGCACAGCTTCCTCTATGCGCCGGACGAACAATCGGCCGACGAGATCGCGTTGGCGAAGCGCGATTGCCGGCGGATGATCGCGGTGCTGGAACAGCATATGCAGGGGCGCGACGTCCTCGTCGGCGACCGGTTGACCGTGGCCGATTTCAACGCCGCCTTCACGCTCGATTGGGCGGGCGAAGAAGGGCTGCTGGACGGGGCCCCCGCACTCCGCGCCTATCTGGAATCGATGTACGCGCGGCCCAGGGCGCCGGTGACGATCGCCGAGGGCATGGCGGCGCTGGAAGCATGACCCCGTACGGCGGGCAAGGAGAGTATGATGAGCAGCAACGACGAGCACATCAAGCGTACCGCGTCGTGTCCGTGCGGCGCGGTGACGCTGGAACTCCGCGGCAAGCCGATCGTCGCAGCGACCTGTTATTGCCATAGCTGCCGGCAAGCGGGCCGGGGCTTCGAAGCCTTGCCCGGCGCGCCGGGCGTGGTCGGCGCCGACGGCGGGACGCCCTATGTGCTGATGCGCAAGGACCGGCTGCAATGGCTGTCGGGATCGGACCAGCTCGGCGAACATCGGCTGAAACCCGATTCGCCGACGCGGCGGTTCGTCGCGCGCTGCTGCAACGCGCCGATCGCGCTCGAATTCACCAAGGGACATTGGCTGAGCGTCTATTCGGGACGCATTCCCGAGGCTGAGCGACCGGCGGCCGAGATGCGGACGATCGTCGGCGACCGGCCCGCGGGCGTCGAGCTGTCCGACGACATCCCCAATTATGCGTCGCCGTCGGGCAAGTTCATGTGGCGGCTGCTGACCGCATGGGCCGCGATGGGCTTTCGCGCCCCGCCGATCGAGGCGACGAAAGGATATGCGCGATGAGCAAGACCGTCGTCGAGCGCGTCGAGATGCTCAACGTCACGAGCCCCGGGCATGTCGTGCGCGTCGAAAAGGCGAAATATGACGCGATGAAGGACGCGCTGCTCGCCGCGGTGCCCGACGCCGAACCGGGGCTGACCGTCGCCGAGATCAAGGCGCGCGTGCTGCCCCTGGTCCCCGACGCGCTGTTTCCCGGCGGCGCGAAGGCGGGCTGGTGGCTGAAGGGCGTCCAGCTCGACCTCGAGGCGCGCGGGGTGATCGCGCGCGAAAATGTGAAGCCGCTGCGGCTGCACCGGCTATAAGGGAGGCAAGAAGGAAGCCAGGCCATGGAACATCTGTCCTTCCCCGGCGAAAGCCCCGAATATCGCGCCGCGCGCGCCGAGCTGCTCGCCGACGAGATCGCGCTGCGCCGCCAGATCGAGGCGGTCGCCGCCAGGCGTCGTGCGCTGCCGCCGGGCGGCGCGGTGCCCGAGGATTACAGCTTCGAGCGCATCGGCGCGTTCCAGCGCCCCGAGCGGGTCAAGCTGTCCGAATTGTTCGAGGGCAAGCCGAGCATAATCCTGCAAAGCTTCATGTTCGGGGCGGAGCGCGACAAGCCGTGCAACGGTTGCACGCATATGCTCGACGCGATCGATGGCAGCGCGCGCCATGTCGGACAGCGCGCGCCGCTTTACGTCGTCGCCAAATCGCCGATCGCGCGGCTCGAAGCCTGGGCGAAGGAGCGGCGCTGGCCGCACCTGATCTTTCTGTCCGACGTCGATGGCCGCTATTCGGCCGACTATTATGGGGACACGCGGCGTCTGAGCGACGCCAAGCGCGCCGAGCACGGGATGAAGCCGGGCGAGGATTGGGACGAGACGATCTTCAACGTCTTCCGCAAGGACGGCGCCGGCGTCCGCCACGTCTGGGCGAGCGAGATGGCCTATGCGCCCGGCGACCCCGGCCAGCATCACCGCGCGGGCGACCTCGTCGACCCCCTCTGGGGCCTGCTCGACATGACGCCCGAGGGGCGCGGCGACTGGTTCCCGAGCCTGACCTACTGACAAGAAGATCGAGGAGAGCGACAATGACCAAGGCATCGAACTTCATCTGGTACGAGCTGATGACCCCCGACCCCGCGGGCGCGGCGCGTTTTTATGGCGCGGTGGTCGGCTGGACGATTCCGGCGCAGAACGACGCTGCGGCCGGCGGCGTCGATTATCGCATGATCATGCGCAGCGACGGCGGCAATGCCGGCGGCGTGCTCGCGCTGGGGGCCGACATGCTCGCGGGCGGCGCACGCCCCGGCTGGCTCGGCTATCTCGAGGTTGCCGATGTCGATGCCGCGATCGACGCGATCAAGGCCGATGGCGGTGCGGTGCACATGCCCGCGACCGACCTGCCCGTCGGCCGCATCGCGATGGTCAGCGATCCGCAGGGCGCGCATTTCTATATCATGGACCCGATCCCGCCCGAGGATGCCGTTCCGGGCGAAGGCGGCGTGTTTTCGGTCACCGAGGCGCAGCATGTCCGCTGGAACGAACTCGCCACCAGCGATCCCGACGCCGCGATCGCTTTCTACAAGAAGCATTTCGGCTGGGGGCAGGAGGGCGAGATGGATATGGGTCCGCTCGGCGCCTACCGCTTTGTCCAGCGCGGCGATGTGATGATCGGCGCGGTGATGCCTTTGATGGAGGGCTATCCGGTGCCGGTGTGGAATTTCTACATCGGCGTCGACGACATCGACCGCGCGCACGCCGCGGTGACCGCGAACGGGGGCACGGTCACCAGCGAACCGATGGAAATCCCCGGGGGCGAATATGCGATGAACGCGATCGACCCGCAGGGCGCGCCCGTCGGCTTCGTCGGTCCGCGCAAGTAAACGAAGGAGAGAGACGATGGAAAACCAGGGCCCGACGACGGGACTGACCCCGCATATCGCCATCGCCGACAAGCGCGCGAGCGAGGCGATCGATTTCTACATCAAGGCGTTCGGCGCGAGCGAGAATGTGCGCGTGCCCGCCGACGACGGCGTGCGGCTGATGCACGCGCATCTGACGATCAACGGCGCGTCGTTGATGATGCACGACGAATTTCCCGAATATGTCAGCGAGCCGTCGGGCAAGCCCGACGGCGTGACCTTGCACCTGCAGGTCGACGATGCCGACGCCTGGTTCGAGCGTGCGGTCGCCGCGGGCGCGCGCGTCGTGATGCCGCTCGACAATATGTTCTGGGGAGACCGCTACGGCCAGATAAAGGATCCGTTCGGCCATGTATGGTCGATCGGCGCGCCGGTCAAAGGAGACGACGCATGACGAAGACCCCGCTCACCCTCTGCCTCTGGTACGAAGGCGATGCCGAGGAGGCCGCGGCCTTCTACGCGAAGACCTTTGCCGACAGCGAAGTCGGCGCGATCAACCGGGCGCCGGCGGATTCGCCGGGCGGCAAGGAAGGCGACGTGCAGACGGTCGAATTCACCCTGCTCGGCACGCCGTGCGTCGGGCTCAACGGCCCGCCGATCTTCAAGCATAATGAATCCTTCTCGTTCCAGGTTTCCACCGGCACGCAGGAGGAAACCGACCGGCTGTGGAACGCGATCGTCGATAACGGCGGTCAGGAAAGCGTGTGCGGCTGGTGCAAGGACAAATGGGGCATTTCGTGGCAGATCACCCCGCGCGCCCTGCTCGATGCGACGACCGGCAGCGACCGGGCAGCCGCGAAGCGGGCGTTCGAGGCGATGATGGGAATGAAGAAGATCGACATCGCGGCGATCGAGGCCGCAGTCCGCGGCGAGGCGGTGGCCTGAGCCACGCGCTTTGCGCCAGAAGGGAGAGAGACAATGAGCAACGGAACCGAACCGGTAACGATGTGCCTGTGGTTCGACCATGACGCCGAGGCGGCGGCGAAATTCTATGCCGCGACCTTCCCCGACAGCGAATTCATCGCGGCGAACCGGTCGCCGAGCGACTATCCCGACGGCAAGGAAGGCGATGTGATCACGGTCGAATTCACCGTGATGGGCATCCCCTTCATCGCGATCAACGGCGGCCCGGCGTTCAAACAGGACGAGGCCTTCTCGATCGTGATCAACACCGACACGCAGGAAGAGACCGACCGGTATTGGAACGCGATCGTGGGTAACGGCGGGGCGGAAAGCATGTGCGGCTGGTGCAAGGACAAATGGGGGGTCAACTGGCAGATCAGCCCGCGCGTGCTGACGCAGGCGATGACCAACCCCGACCGCGCCGCGGCGAAGCGCGCGATGGATGCGATGATGGGGATGAAGAAGATCGACATCGCCGCGATCGAGGCCGCATTGAAAGGCGAAGCCGTTGGCGCGGCGTAGTCCGGCGCTCTTCGCGTGGCTGCTCTGCGGCACGCTCGACATCGTCTATGCGGCGGTGTCGAGCGTCGTGCAAGGGGGCACCGTCTCCGGAATGCTGCATGCCGTTGCCAGCGGCCCGTTCGGCGCCGAAGCGGCCAAATGGGGTATCTGGGGCGATATCGCCGGCCTCGCCACCCATTATGCGATCATGGGCGCGATGGTCGCGGCGTGGTTCTTCGTCGCGCGGCGCTGGCCTGCGCTGACCGCGTGGCCGTGGTGGCTCACCGGCACGCTCTACGGGCTGCTGCTCTATGTCATCATGAACGGGATCGTGCTGCCGCTGCGCTTCGGATTGCCCTTCCCGCCGACCGACCTCGTCAAGAGCGCGGTCGCGCTCTTTCCGCATATTTTCTTCGTCGGCTGGCCGCTTGCCTGGCTGACGCGCAAGGATAAAAATTGATGCTGATTACCTATGGCCACCCCTTCTCCTCCTACACCTGGAAGGCGCTGATCGCGCTGTACGAGAAGGGGATCGAGTTCGACTACCGCGTCATTGGCCCCGACGCGCCGCAGCATGGCGACGAGCTCAAGGCGCATTGGCCGGTCGGGCAGTTCCCGCTGCTCGTCCACGACGGCGTCCCGTATTTCGAATCGTCGATCATCATCGAATATCTCGACCATCTGGTCCCCGAACCGCGCCTGATCCCGCAGGATTTCGACGCGGCGCTGAAGGTACGGTTCTTCGACCGCATCTTCGACAATCATGTGATGGGCCGGATGCAGGCGGTCGTCGCCGATGCGCTGCGCGGACCCGAAAATCATGTGCAGCTGATCGTCGACCAGTCGAAGGCGGCGCTCGGGACCGTCTATGGCTGGCTCGACAAGGAGCTGGCGGGCGGCGGCTGGGCGACGCCCTACGGCTTCACCCTCGCCGACTGTGCGGCGGCGCCGTCGCTTTTCTATGCCGACTGGGTCCATCCCATCCCCGAGATGTACGAAAATCTGCGCGGCTATCGCGCGCGGCTGCTCGCACACCCGTCGGTCGCGCGCTGCGTCGACGACGCACGGCCGTACCGCCCCTTCTTTCCGCTCGGCGCGCCCGATCGGGATTGAGGAAGGGCGATGGCGGTCGAGCTCAACCACACGATTATCTGGTGCCGCGACAAGCACGCGTCCTCAGCCTTTCTCGCCGACATGTTTGCGCTCGACCCGCCCGAATCCTTCCTGCATTTCATGGTCGTCCGGCTCGCAAATCATGTGTCGGTCGATTTCATGCAGAAGGACGGAGCGGTCGCGCCGCAGCATTATGCCTTTCTGGTCAGCGAAGGCGAGTTCGATGGCGTGATGGGCCGCCTCGCGGCGCGCGGGCTATTGGGCCGACCCGGCGCGAACCCGGCCGGGCGAGATCAATCGCCATTTCGGCGGACGCGGCGTGTATTTCGCCGATCCCGACGGCCATTTGCTCGAAGCGATCACGACGCCCTATGGCACCGAAAGCGAGCTCTAGCGATATTGTCCCGGATCGCGGTTAACGGCGCGCTGACGCTGCCCGTTTGCCAATTGATAGGCGCGCACGCGCGAAGGCGGGGGCATGGCTTCGCCGTCCGCCTTCCTCCGCACGCTGATCGTCGCCGCTTTGGCGGCGGTGCTCGCGTTCGCGCCGGCGCACGCGCAGCAGGTCGTGACGATCACGACGGTGACGTGGACTTATGACGATGCCGGCGACGCCGATAGCGACGAGAATGTCATCGACGAAGCCGCTGCGCTGCTGGGTGACGAAGCGCTCGCCGAAGACGGCGACTTCGCGGCGACGCGCCGTTACGCCCCCGCCGCGACGCTCGCGACGCTTGGCCATGCGAAGGCGACTTTCGGTCCCTTTTCGGTGATCGACGGCACGACGGTGCGCATGGCGGGCGACGTCACCACGGCAACGCCGCGCCAGTTCGCCGCGATGCTCGCCGCCTTCCCGGGTCTCAAGCGGCTCGAGATGGTCGATTGCCCGGGCAGCCTCGACGAGGCGGCGAATCTGATCCTCGCGCGCGCGATCCGCCGTCAGGGCATGGAAACAATCGTCCCCGCGGGCGGCTCGATCCGCTCGGGCGCGGTCGAGCTGTGGCTCGCGGGCGTCACCCGCCGCGCCGCGCCCGACGCCGAATTCGGGGTCCATAGCTGGGCCAACGAACATGGCCGCGAAGCGAACGACTATCCGGCGAACGATCCGGTCCACGCCGAATATCTGGGCTATTACCGCGAAATGGGGTTGAACGACGCCAAGGCGCGCGAATTTTATGCGCTGACCAACGCGACGCCGTTCGACGACGTCCGCTACCTGTCGCGCGACGACATGGCGCGGTTTGTGGCGTTGAACTGATCAACCACCTCGTCATCCCGGCGAAGGCCGGGATCTCTCCGGTACGTTCGAGCGCGAGGTTGAGATCCCGGCCTTCGCCGGGATGACGATCAATGTCAGGGCGAGTGATCTAGCCTTGCAACACGCCCATGCTGCCCCCACATCGGCGCGCATGGCGAAACGCAGCCTCTACCAGCGATGGCGGTCGAACGTGCATGTCCGGCTGACGCTGTTCATCCTCGGCGTCGTGCTGATGGCCATCTCGCCGATCGTGGGCGTCCTCCCCGGACCCGGTTTCATCATCCTGTTCCCGCTCGGCCTGATGCTGTGCCTGCAAAACAGCGCGTGGGCGAAGCGCATCTATGTGCGGTTCAAATGGCGCCACCCGCGCTACGCCGCGTGGACCGACCGCGTGATGCGGCGCGCGAGTGCGGCGCGAAAGCGCGAGCGCGCGGCGCTGGACGCGATCAAGGCGGCCGCCTTTCACCGCAAGGCGCCGGAAAGCCGCGATGGCGATTGACTTTGCGCCGACTCTCGCTTATCCGCGCCTCCATCGGTGGCCGCCCACGTTTGGCGGCCGTTTTTCGTTAGATCGATCGAAGAGATTTTGGGGATACCGCGATGAAGCGCACCTATCAACCGAGCCGCCTCGTGCGCAAGCGCCGTCACGGCTTCCGCGCCCGCAAGGCAACCGTCGGCGGCCGCAAGGTCCTCGCCAACCGCCGCGCGCAGGGCCGCAAGAAGCTGTCGGCCTGATCCAGGCCGGTAGCGCGCCAGCCATGCTGGTGCGAACCCTTTCAAAACGCAGCGAATTTCTGGCCGCCAACCGCGGCCTTCGCTTCCCCATGCCCGGCTTTGTCCTGCTCGTCCGCCCGCGCGGCGACGATGAGGACGCGCTGGGCATCGGCTATACCGTCAGCAAGAAGGTCGGCAACGCCGTCACGCGCAACCGGATGAAGCGCCGGCTCCGCGCGCTGTGCCGCGCCGCGCTGCCCGAATCGGGGATCGCCGGCGCCGACCATGTGCTGATCGGCCGGCCGGGGGGCAACGACATCGTCTTTGCCGACCTCGGCGAGCAACTCGATTCGGCGCTGAAGCGCGCGGCGAAGAAACTCGCGGCCAAAGTGCCGTGATCGCGAAACTGCTGATCCTGATCGCGCGCGGCTGGCAAATCGGCCCGTCGCGCATCCTGCCACCGACCTGCCGCTATTCGCCGTCGTGCAGCGCCTATGCGATCACCGCGCTCCAGCGCCATGGTGCGATCAAGGGTGGCTGGCTGGCGACAAAGCGGCTATTGCGCTGCCATCCTTGGGGCGGTCATGGCTACGACCCCGTACCTTAGTACGGTACTTCCCGATATTATTTGAGACGAAGAGAGACCAACGAGCGTGGACGACAAGCGTAACATGATCGCGGCAATCCTGTTGTCGGTGGCCATCCTGATCGGCTGGAACTTCGTCGCCGACACATTCTTCCCGACGCCCGACCAGCCCGATGTGACCAAGACGGTTGCCGGCGCCAACGGCGCGCCCGCCACGACGCCGGCGGCGCAGGGCCAGCCGAGCGCGCTGCCGGCGCCCGGCGCGCCTGTAGCGCCCGCGAGCACGGCGATCCGTCCGGTCGATACCGTGCTGGCCGAGGGCAACCGCATCCCCATCGAAACGCCCGAAATCAAGGGATCGATCAACCTCGTCGGCGCGCGCATCGACGACATCACGCTCACCAAATATCGCCAGACGATCAAGAAGGATTCGCCCGCGGTGCGCCTGTTCGCACCGGGCGGGACGCCGGCCGCCTATTTCGCGAGCCTCGGCTGGGCCGCGCAGGGCATCGCGGTGCCGAACGCGAACACGGTCTGGACCGCGACCGGCACGAAGCTGACCCCGACGACCCCGGTGGCGCTGAGCTGGGCGAACACGACCGGCCAGACCTTCCGCATCGAGTACAACATCGACGCCAATTACCTGATCACCGCGAAGCAGACGATCGCCAACACCGGCACCGCGCCGGTCACGGCGAGCAGCTTTGCGCTGATCGACCGCCTCGGCAAACCGACCGACCCGCACGAACAGGACAGCTGGACGATCCATATCGGCCCGACGGGCTATCTCGACGGCAAGTCGGTGTTCGACACCAATTATGACGATGTCGAGGAAGCCCCGAACCGCACCGTGCGCTACAATTCGGCGGGCTGGCTCGGCTTCACCGACAAATATTGGCTCGCCGCGATCGTTCCGGCGAAGGGCGAGCGCGTGACCGCGGCGATCAGCTCGCCGAGCGCGAACAACTACCAGACGCTCTTCGCGCGCGATTTCACGGCAGTAGCCCCGGGCAAGCAGGTGTCGACCACCAGCCGCATCTTTGCCGGCGCCAAGGAAGTCGAGATCCTGTCGGCGTATCAGGACGAGCAGGGCATCCCCCGGCTGTCGAACGCGATCGACTGGGGCTGGTTCGAATTTTTCGAGGTGCCGATCTTCAAGCTGCTCCACTGGCTGTTCCTGCAGCTCGGCAATTTCGGCCTCGCGATCATGGCGCTGACGCTGATCATCCGCCTGCTGATGTTCCCGATCGCGCAGCGCCAGTTCGGTTCGATGGCGCAGATGCGCATCGTCCAGCCGAAGATGAAGGCGCTGCAGGACCGCTACAAGGACGACAAGCCGAAGATGCAGCAGGAGCTGATGAAGCTCTACAAGGACGAGAAGATCAATCCGCTCGCCGGCTGTCTGCCGATCCTGATCCAGATTCCGATCTTCTATGCGCTGTACAAGGTGCTGATGCTGGCGATCGAAATGCGGCACCAGCCGTTCATCCTGTGGATCAAGGATCTGTCGGCGCCCGATCCGCTGCACATCCTGAACCTGTTCGGCCTCTTGCCCTTCACCCCGCCGTCGATCCTGTCGATCGGCATCCTCGCGGTGATCCTCGGCATCACCATGTGGCTGCAGTTCCGCCTCAACCCGCAGGCGACCGACCCCGTCCAGCAGCAGGTGTTCAAGATCATGCCGTGGCTGTTCATGTTCATCATGGCGCCGTTCGCCGCGGGCCTGCTGCTTTACTGGATCACCAACAACATCCTGTCGATCGGGCAGCAGCAGTGGATGTACCGCAAGTTCCCGCAGCTGAAGGCGGCCCCGGCGAAGTGAACGAAACCGACCTTGAAACCGGGGCCGACCCCGAACGGGTGGAGCGCGCGCGCAAGCTGTTTTCGGGACCGATTACGTTCCTGAAATCGGCGCCCGCGCTCCAGCATCTGCCAAGCCCAAGCGTGCCCGAGATCGCCTTCGCGGGCCGCTCGAATGTCGGCAAGTCGTCGCTGCTCAACGCGCTGGCGAACCGCAACGGGCTCGCGCGCACCTCGGTCACGCCGGGGCGGACGCAGGAATTGAACTATTTCGACGTCGGCGAGGATCCGCTGATCTTCCGGCTGGTCGACATGCCGGGGTACGGCTTTGCCAAAGCGCCGAAGGATGTCGTCAAGAAATGGCGCTTCCTGATCAACGATTACCTGCGCGGACGCGCGGTGCTGAAGCGCACGCTGGTGCTGATCGACAGCCGCCACGGGATCAAGGACGTCGACCGCGACGTGCTCGAAATGCTCGACACCGCGGCGGTCAGCTACCGGCTCGTCCTCACCAAGGCCGACAAGATCAAGGCGACCGAGCTCGAAGCGGTGCAGGCGGCGACCGAGGCCGAAGCCCGCAAGCATCCCGCCGCGCACCCGCAAGTGATCGCGACGAGCAGCGAAAAGGGCATGGGGATCGCCGAACTGCGCACCGCGGTGCTGGAAGCGGTCGAGTCATAATTTCTCCTCTCCCCTTGCGGGAGAGGATGGTGCAGGTTGCGGACTGGTCCGCTACCGGAACCTGGAGAGGGGATGCGGCCGATGAGGCCGCGCGAGCCTGCGGCTCGCATCACCCTCTCCCAGCTTCGACTAGCCAGCAAGCTGGCAAGTCTACACAACCCTCCCCCGTCGAGGGGGAGGGAGGAGAATTGGCATGAAACTCTTCCTCGGCAACAAGGCATACTCCAGCTGGAGCCTGCGCGGCTGGCTCGCGGTCAAGCATAGCGGGCTGCCGTTCGAGGAAGTCACCGTCCCCCTCTACGACGAGGACTGGTCGAACCGCCGCGAGGGCGACGAGTTCGCGCCGTCGGGCGGCAAGGTGCCGATCCTGTGGGACGGCGAGGATATCGTCGTGTGGGACAGCCTCGCGATCATCGACTATCTCAACGAAAAGACCGGCGGGACGAAGGGCTTCTGGCCCGACGACCTGCCCGCGCGCGCGATGGCGCGCTCGATGGCGGCCGAAATGCACTCGAGCTTCGCCGCGCTGCGCCGCAACCACAGCATGAACATCCGCCGCATCTATTCCCCCGCCGAACTGCTTCCCGAAGTGCAGGCCGATGTCGTGCGCATCTTCCAGATCTGGGCCGAGGCGCGCGCGCGTTTCGGCGGGGACGGCGATTATCTGTTCGGCAAATGGTCGGCCGCCGACATCATGTTCGCGCCCGTCGTGACGCGCTTCATCACCTATTCGATCCCGCTGCCGCGCTTTGCCGCCGCCTATGCGCAGGCGGTGATCAGCCATCCGTGCATGCAGGAATGGATCGGCGGCGCGCAGGCCGAGGACTGGATCATCGAAAAGTTCGAGGGGCCGGTCGAGGGCTGACCCGGCCGCTTGTCGCCGCGCTGAACCGCCCGTTCACGACGCGGCCACCCGAATCTGCTAAGGCATGCCGATGCAGACACGCGTCATCGCCGCCCTGACCGCCCTCACCCTGCTCGCGGGCCCCGGCCCGGCCACGGCGCAGAACGCCGCGAGTTGGGAAATCGGGCCGATCATCCGCGGCAAGAATTATTCGCAAGGCATGCCGCTGCAGCCGCATCCGACACGGACCGGCTGGTCCTTCGATTTTCCCGTCGGCAGCCGCGAAGCGGGGCATGTCCACTATGTGAGCTTCCGGCCCGATGCCCTGCCCTTCCGCGCGAGCATTGTCGTGCGTTACCGCGTCGATGCGAAGCCCGGCACGCGGTTCGTGCCGCAGGAAACGCAGGACGCGCCCGCCACCGTGTCGCTCTATTTCCAGCGGCGCGGCGACACCTGGTCGGCCAAGGGCCGCTATGAACATTATCGCTGGTACGCGCCGGGCGAAACGGTCCGCGAAATCGCGCCCGGCGAGTATGAGATCCGCGTCCGGCTGGACGACCCGCGCTGGATTTCGGTTATGGGCCGCACCGCCGGATCGAATCCGGGTGCGATCGAGGCGGCGCTGGCCGATATCGACAAAATCGGGCTCGTTTTCGGATCAAGCGCGGCGCGCGGACATGGCGTGTTCGCGACCGCGCCGGCACGCTTCACCCTGCTGAGCTTTCAAATCCGCTAGGGCCTCAGGGAATCCGCGACGTCGGATAGGGCGTGCCGTCCTTGTGGAAATAGCCGTCGGGGGTGAACAGCATGTCGATATCCGAATAGCCGCCGCCGGTGTCATATTTCTTGCCGCCGCCGAGCGCGACGAAGACGCAGTCGCCGTCCGATTCGTTGACCAGATGATGGCCGTTGGTGCTGCCTTTCGGCCACACCGCGATGTCGCCCGCGCGCATCGGCCAGCGGCCGTCGTCCTCGATCAGCACTGCTTCGCCCGAAATCATGACCAGCATCTCGTCCTCGCCGTCGTGCCAGTGGCGCTGCGACGACCAGGCGCCGGGTTTGAGCACCACATGGCTCGCAGCGAAATCGCTGAGGCCCGTCGGCGGCGCAAGGCGGCGATACCAGCGGCCCTGCACGGGCGCGTCATAGGGCGCCGGATAGCCGGTGGTGTTGGTTTGCGGGATCGTAGCGAGATCGAGCTTGGGCATGGCAGTCCTCATGGATTTGTTCTGCCTTTGTTTCGCACAAAGCCCGCGCGATGCAAAGCCTCGACTTGCGGCGCCGCGAGGGGGTAAGGGAGCGGCATGAGCATCACCGTCGATCCCGTAGAACTCGCCAGGGCGCTGATCGCCGCGCCGAGCGTCACCCCCGCCATGGGCGCGGTGTTCGACGCGCTCGAAGCGGCGCTGACCCCGCTCGGCTTCAGCGTCGAACGCTTCGTCGACGGCATCGAACCCGACGGGCCGGTCGAGAATCTGCTCGCGGTGCGGACGGGCAAGGGGCCGAAGCATTTCGGCTTTGCCGGCCACCTCGACGTCGTGCCGCCGGGCGTCGGCTGGACCGGCGATGCCTTTGATCCGCAAGTGCGCGGCGATTTGCTCTACGGGCGCGGCGCGGTCGACATGAAAGGTTCGATCGCCGCCTTTGTCGCCGCCGCGGCCGCGACGCCCGCCGAAGCCGGCACGATCAGCCTGATCATCACCGGCGACGAGGAAGGCCCGGCGATCTTCGGCACCCGCGCGCTGATGGAACATATGGACGCGCGCGGCGTGAAGCCCGACATGATCGTCGTCGGCGAGCCCACCTCGGTGAACAGGCTCGGCGACATGGTGAAGATCGGGCGGCGCGGGTCGGTCAATATCTGGATCGACGTGCCGGGAACGCAGGGCCATGTCGCCTATCCGCACCTTGCCGACAATCCGATCCCGAAGCTGGTCAGGATACTCGCCGCAATCGAGACGGTAAGCCTCGACGCCGGGACCGACTGGTTCCAGCCGTCGAACATCGAATTCACCGATATCGACGTCGGCAATGGCGCGACCAACGTCATCCCCGCGTCGGCGCGCGCGCGGCTGTCGATCCGTTTCAACGACCGGCATCGCGGCGCCGACCTCGTCGCGATGGTCGAGCGCATCGCGCACGATGTCGAGCCGGCCGCCAAGGTCGTCGGCAAGATTTCGGGCGAAGCCTTCCTGACCCCGCCGGGCGACCTGTCCGAACTGGTCGCCGAGGCGATCCATGCCGAGACCGATCTGCGCCCCGAAATGTCGACGACGGGCGGCACGTCGGACGCGCGCTTCCTCCACGCACTCTGCCCGGTGGTCGAATTCGGGCTGACCAACGCGACGATGCACAAGCTCGACGAAGCCGTGGCGGTGGACGATCTGCACACGCTGACCGCCATCTATCGCGGCATATTGGTGCGCGCCTTTTCCTGAATGTGCCCCCGCGAAGGCGGGGGTCCAGAGCGAAATTCCGCCGACGCATGTTTGCAACGCTCTGGATCCCCGCCTTCGCGGGGATACATGAGGTTTCAATCCTCGCGGCTTCGACGCAGGATCACATAGACCGCCCCCGCGCCGCCGTGGCTGATATGCGCGGGGCGGAGCGCGACGATCCGGTCGGTGTAAGGCGAGTAAGCGAGCCAGTCGGGCAGCGAGGCGCGGATCGCGCCGCGCGGGCGCGGGTCGCCGTGCATCTGCGGCAGGCGATCGGCGCCGGGACGCAGCCGCCCCGCCACCACCAGCAACACGCGCGCGCCGCGCATCAGCCCGCGCCCGATCGCCTCGTCGAGCAGCGCCTGCGCCGAGGCGAGCGTGTGGCCGTGGAGATCGATGCTGAGGTCGGGGCGGACGAGCCCCTTGCGCAAACGCCGGTCCCAATGGCCGTCGAGCGTCGCCGCCTGGTGCGTGCGGCGCGGCGGCGGAAGTTTCGTCGCGGGACGCGGCGCGGCAGCGGGGACCGCGGTGCTGCGCGGGGTCGGTTTCGGCGGGCTGACGGTCGGCGGGGCAGCGGACGCGAGCGGCGCCTTCGCCCTGGCCAGCGGCTTTACCGTCGCCGCGACCTTTTTCCACAGCGCCGTTTCGTCGGGGGCGAGGCGCCGCGGCACATCAAGGCGCCGGAATCAATCGCGCGATGCTGGCGCGCGGGAGCAGCAGGAGCGCCGACCCGCGCGCCGCCATGCCGCCGGCGATCGCGCGCGCCTCGTCGCCCGCGCCCCAGAAGCTGTCGAAGCGGTTCGCGCCCTTGATCGCGCCGCCAGTGTCCTGCGCGATCCACAGCCCATTGGGCTCGGCGCGGTCGAGCGAGAGGAAAACGGGGGCGCCGAGCGGCACATATTTGGGATCGGCGGCGACGCTCGCACGGCCCGTCACCGGAACGCCCAAGGCGCCGAGCGGGCCCGGACCGGTGAGTTCGCGAAAGAAGACCCAGCTGGGGTTTTCGTTCATCACCGCGGCGCCGCGGACCGGGTCGGCGCGGAGGTAATCGAGGATGCCCTGCATCGACGCCTGCCCGCGCTGCAACTCGCCGCGGTCGAGCAGCAGCTTGCCGATGCCGACATAGCCGCGCCCGTTCTGCGTGTCGTAGCCGATGCGCATGATGCCGCCGTCGGGCAGGCGCAGGCGGCCCGAACCCTGCACCTGCAGGAAGAAGAATTCGGCGGCGTCGGCGGCCCAGGCGAGTTCGAGCCCGCGCCCGTCGAGCGCGCCGCTTTCGATCGCCGTGCGGTCGTAATAGCGCGTGAAATTGGCGCCCTCGACGCGGCCGCGGATCTTGCGGCCCTTGAGGTCGTCGGCGAACTGGCCGAGGTCGACTTCGACGAGGTCGGCGGGGCGGCGATAGATGGGGACGTCATAGCCATCGCGCTTTGTCCGCGAGGCGGCGATTTCGGGCTCGTAATAGCCGGTGACGAAGGCGGTGCCCGCGCCGACCTGCACGGTGCCGAAATAGCGGGTGAAGAAGGCCGACGCGTCGGCGTCCTTCCAGCTTTTCGCCGCAGTGCAGCTTTCGGCCCAGTCGCCTCCCTGCGTGAGGCCGCTGGTATCGGTGCGACGCTGGACCGAAGGGCAGCTGATCCGGAAGGCAATGAGGGCGGCGGTCGCCTGCTCGACGGTCACGCCGAGCGTCGAGAAATCGGAGCCCGCGACAACACCGCTGGCGGCGGCGGTCGACGCATCGGCCGGGACGGGCGTTGCGGAAAGCGGCGCGCGCGGGGTTGCGGGGATCGGCCGGGCGGCAGCACCGGCGCCTTCAGACGGGCGCGGGGTATAGGGGCGCGGCGTGCCGGCCAGAGGCGGCGGTGCGGGGGCGGGAGTAGTTGTTGCGGGACGGCTACCACCCTCGGTCGCGGGAATCACCGACGCACAGCCTGAAAGCAGCGGCAGCGCAGCGAGCAGCGCGAATCCGAAAGTCCGCGCGCGCGGCGCCCCCACCGCCCGGATCATGCGATCAGGCCGATTCGGCTTCGTCGAGCACCCAATTGGGGTCGTTGCTGCCGATCTGGCGGCGGAAGGTCCAGAGGTCGTCGGTCTGCGAGGCGTCGCTCATCGATCCGGCGATCAGTTTCCCGTCGGCGTCGCGCGTGACCGCGCTGATATCGGCATGGTAGCGCACGGTCACGCGCGCCTCTCCGCGGTGCAGTTCGACCGCGGTGATTTTCGCCGAATCGATGCCGATCAGACGGTTGTCGAGCGTTTCGCCGCGGCTCTCGCGCGCCGCGATCGCGTCGGCAAAAGCTTCGTAGCTGTCGTCGTCGCACAGGTCGCGCAGCGTGTCGCGGTCGCCCTTCCAATAGGCTTCGAGGATCATGCGATACGCCGCCTCGGCGCCCTCCATGAAGCGGCCCGCGTCGAAATTGCGGTCTGTCGCGAGAAGCTGGCGCAGCCCGGCTTCGGCAGCCGGCTCATAGACGAGGCCCGAGGTGTCGGCGGGCGCCGGCGCGGAGGCCTGCGATCCATCGCTCTCGTCGAGCCGGACGGGCGCCGCCGTCGTCCGCTCGCGCGGCAGCACGGGTTCCTGCTCGTGCCCCGTGCGCTTGCCGAGCACCGAGTAGAGCCGCATGCCGAGGAAGGCGGCAATCATGGCGAGCAAGACGATCGAAAAAGCAGTCACGGGCAAAAGTCCAATGCGGGCAATGGAAACATATTAGTTGATACATAGGCGATACGCGGCCCAGTTTCAAATAGCCATGGCCGCAGACGCGCGGCAGGTCAACGATTCGCCCGCGGCCATAGCGCGCGACAGGGCCCCCATTGTGCTCGCTGCCGGGCGCTGCTAAGCGCCGCGGCAACCGTCCGCCGCGGTCCCGACACGGCCCGCGGATGCGGATATTGTTTCCATCTTTCCAGCGAAAGCATCTTCATCATGGCCGACGAGACCAGCGCCGACATCAACAATCCCGCCCTGCAGCCCAACGGCGAAGACACGAGCCCGGCGATCGGCCTGATTTCGCAATATGTGAAGGACCTGTCGTTCGAAAACCCGAACGCGCCCGCCGTCTATCAGTGGCAGGACGCGCCGCAGGTCGATGTGCAGTTCAACATCGCCGCCGACGGCGTGGGCGAGAATCTGTACGAAGTGATGCTGAAGATCGACGTCACGTCGAAGACCGATCAGGGCACCAGCTTCGTGATCGACCTGAAATATGCCGGCCTGTTCGGGGTCCGCAACGTCCCCGACGACCAGCTCCAGCCCTTCTTCCTCGCCGAAGCGCCGCGCATCCTCTTCCCCTTCGCGCGCCGTGTCGTCGCCGATGCGGTCCGCGACGGCGGTTTCGCGCCGCTGCTGCTCGAGCCGATCGATTTCCACGGCCTGTTCATGCAGCAGGTCCAGCAGGCCGAAACGGGGCAGGCGGACGATGCCGCGCCGGTTGGCCAGGCGTAAACCCCTTCGACGGGGCGGTCTGACGGGGTGACCAGCCTGGTCAAAAGCGTCGGGACGATCGGCGGGCTGACGATGGTCAGCCGGATCTTCGGTTTCGCCCGCGACATGCTGCTCAGCCGCATTCTCGGCGCGGGCGGCGTCGCCGACGCATGGCAGCTGGCCTTTCAGTTGCCCAACATCTTTCGCCGCCTGTTCGCCGAGGGCGCTTTTGCCGCCGCGTTCGTCCCGCTCTTCAACGAGCGGATGGCGAAGGACGACAAGCAGGACGAAGCGCGCGCCTTCGCCGACGCGGTGCTCGCGGTCCTCATCCCCATCCTGATCGTCTTTTCGGCGCTGCTGCTGATCGTCATGCCATGGATCATGGGGTTGTTCGCGAGCGAAGCGTTGCGGGCTGATGGCCAGAAATTCGATCTTGCGGTCGCGATGGCGCGCATCGCCTTTCCCTATCTCGCGCTGATGAGCGTCGCGACGCTGTTCGCGGCGATCCTCAACAGCCTGTCGCGCTTTGCCGCCGCCGCGGCCGCACCGATCCTGCTCAACATCTGCCTGATCGGTGCGCTGCTGCTCGGCCTGTTCACCGGCGACGGGGGCGAGGAGGCCAAAGCGGCGACAGGCCTCTATCTGGCCATTTCGGTCTCGCTCGCCGGGCTGTTCCAGCTCGTCTGGCTTTATTACTGGATACGGCGGTCGGGTTTCCGGCCGACCTTGCACCGGCCGCGGCTCACCGCGCAGGTGCGCGAAATGGGCGTATTGATCCTGCCCGCCGTCTTTGGCGCCGGGGTCTATCAGATCAGCCGCTTTGTCGACCTGTTCTTCATCGCGATGCTGCCCGACAAGAGCATCACCTATCTCGCGATGGCCGACCGGCTCAACCAGTTGCCGCTGGGCATCATCGGTATCGCGCTCGGCACTGCAATCCTGCCCGCCCTGTCGCGTTTCGTCGCGCAGGGCGACAAGGGCGGCGCCTTTCGCCTGCAGAGCAATGCGGTCGAGCTCGCCATGCTGCTCACCGTGCCGGCGGCGGTCGCGCTGTTCATTGCGGGGCGGGCGATCACCAGTGCTTTTTACGTTGGCGGCCAATATAGCGTGGCCGACGGGCTTGCGACGGGCGCTGTCGTCGGCGGACTCGTCGTCGGCCTGCCCGCCTATGTGCTGGTCAAGGTGCTGGTGCCCAATTTCTTCGCGCGCAAGGATACACGCACCCCGGTGTGGACCGCGGCGATCTCGTTGCTCATCAATATCGCGCTCAACCTGCTGCTGATCCCGCGGCTCGGCATCGTCGGACTGGCGCTCGCCGGGTCGATCGCAGCATGGTGCAATGTCGCGATGCTCTATGCCATCCTGCACCGCAAGGATCTGTTCCGCCTGAGCGGGCGAGTCGCCGGACGGATCGTGCGCATCATCCTCGCCGCGGCGGCGATGGCGGCGGCACTCCATTATGCGATCCCGCTCGCCGGCGATGCTTTCATCGACGGCGTGTTCGAGCGCATCGTCGCCCTCATCGCGCTGGTCGCGACGGGCGCGATCACATTCTTTGGTTGCGCCTTTCTACTCGGCGTGATCAATCGCGACACCATCGGCCAGCTGCGCCGCCGTACACTCTAAAAGGACAGAAGAATGCGGACGCTATCGGGCATCCAGCCCACCGGAAATTTGCATCTCGGCAATTATCTGGGCGCGATCCGCAACTGGGTGCGCATGCAGGACGAGATGGAGGGCGACAAACTCTATTTCCTCGCCGACCTCCACGCGATCACCGTTTACAACGACCCTGCCGGGCTGACCGCGAACACGCGCGAGATGGCGGCGGCGTTGCTGGCGGCAGGGATCGACCCCGCAAAGGCGATCCTGTTCAATCAGGCGCGCGTGCCCGCGCACGCCGAACTCGCGTGGCTGCTCTTCTGCACCGCGCGCATCGGCTGGCTGAACCGGATGACGCAGTTCAAGGAAAAGTCGGGCAAGAACCGCGAGGGCGCGAGCGTCGGGCTGTTCGCCTATCCGGTGCTGCAGGCGGCCGACGTGCTGCTGTACCAGACGACGCACGTCCCCGTCGGCGACGACCAGAAACAGCATCTCGAGCTTGCGCGCGACATCGCGACCAAGTTCAACCTCGATACCGGGACTGAGACCTTCACCCTGCCCGAGCCGACGATCCCGGCAGCGGCGGCTCGGATCATGAGCCTGCGCGACGGGACCGCCAAAATGTCGAAATCGGACCCGAGCGATGCGAGTCGCATCAACCTGATCGACGATCCCGACACGATCATGGCGAAGATTCGCAAGGCGAAGACCGACGCCGAGCCGCTGCCGTCCGAAGCCGCGGGGCTCGAAGGGCGCGCGGAAGCGAGGAATCTCGTCTCGATCTACGCCGCGATGGCCGACGAAAGCGTCGATCAGGTGCTCGCGCGCTTCGCGGGGCAGGGTTTCGGCGCGTTCAAGCCCGCGCTCGGCGAACTGCTCGTCGAAACGCTGCGCCCGATCGCCACGCGGCTGAGCGAACTCAAGGCCGACCCCGCAGCGATCGACGCCGCGCTCGAGGCCGGCGCGGCGCGCGCCGCGGCGCTGGCGCGCCCGACGCTCGACGCCGCTTATGCCGCGCTGGGGCTGTGCCGCTGACACCGCCCTGTTTCGCGGGTGAAATTTCTTGTTTTTGCGGCACACGTCCCCATATCGGGACATGGAACCACCGTGCGACGAAACGAGTTCAACCAAGGTTAAGTCGCATCGGCGTAGTCTATGGTACGAGAGCGCGACTTATGCGCGCTTCCCGAATGACGGAGCCAAGACGATGAGCAAGATGAATCTGAGGCGACTGGGCCTTGCCGCCATGACGGGCGCGGCGCTGGCACTGGCCGGCTGCGCGACGCCGTTCAAGGCCGATGTCGCACGCTTCCAGACGCAGCTTCCCGCGCCGCAAGGCCAGAGCTTCGTCGTCGAAGCGAGCAACCCCGCGCTGGACGGCGGAATCGAGTTCGGCCAATATGCCAATCTGGTCGCCGGCGAGCTGACGCGCTACGGTTATCGCCCCGCGGCGCGCGGCGAACGCGCCGACCTGATCGTCCGCATGGACTATGGCGTCGACAAGGGGCGCGAACGCGTCGTGTCGAGCCCCGGCTTCGGCGATCCCTGGTACGGTGGCTTTGGCGGCTATTACGGCCGCGGCTTCTATCGCCCGGTGATCGTCAGCGGCCGCGGCGGGCGCCGTTATGTCTACGGCTATCGCGACCCGTTCCTGTGGGGCGGTTTCGGACCCGGCTGGGGCTATAACGACGTGTCGAGCTACACCGTCTATACCAGCGGCCTGAACCTGCAGATCAACCGCGCCGCCGACGGTTCGCGCCTGTTCGAGGGCCATGCCGAGGCGCAGTCGCGCGACAATAATCTGCAGGCGCTCGTCCCGAACCTAGTCGAGGCGATGTTCACCGGCTTCCCCGGCAATTCGGGCGAGCGGGTGCGGATTACGGTGGCACCGCCCGAAAAGGGCTGAACGACCTCAAAGCCAGACAAAAGGCCCGCCCTCCGCAAGGAAGGCGGGCTTTTCTGGTTTCGGGGAAGAGCAATATCGGGTTTCGACCGGTTGCGGACCTAACCGTCCTCGTCACCCCGGACTTGATCCGGGGTCCATGACTTCGGCGCTGCGGTGGATCCCGGATCAAGTCCGGGATGACGAAGGTGTGGGAAGCCTATGGCAACTCCTCACCCCAAATCAGACCTTCGATGTGGATATCTCCGGGGATAACCCCGGTACAAGCCTGTGGATCAGCTGTTGAGGCTGCGCCGGATCGCCGCGATCTCGGCGTCGAGTTCGCTGTCGTTGACGCGCAGCGCCTCGACCGTGCGGACGGCGTGGATCACCGTCGAATGATCGCGCCCGCCGAACCGGCGCCCGATCTCGGGGTAGGAACGCGGCGTCAGTTCCTTCGCCAGATACATTGCGACCTGCCGCGGACGCGCGATTGCGCGGACGCGGCGCTTCGACGCCATTTCGGACTTGTCGAGCCGGTAGTGCGCGCAGACCGCGCGCTGGATTTCGTCGATCGTGATGCGCGGACGCGCGGTGCGGACATTTTCGGCGAGCCGGTCCTCGGCGAGCGCGAGGTCGACCGTCGTGCCGGTGAGCGCGGCATAGGCGAGCAGCTTGTTGAGCGCGCCCTCGAGCTCGCGGATGTTGCGCGTGAAATGCTTGACCAGATAGGCGACGACGGCGTCGGGCACGTCGACCATCGGCATCGCGGCGAGCCGCTGGCGGATGATGCGCTCGCGAAGATCATCCTCGGGCGCCTCGATATCGGCGACGAGCCCGCCCGACAGGCGCGACAGGAGCCGCGCCTCGACCCCGTCGAGCATCGCCGGCGGGCGGTCGGCGGTGACGACGAGGCGCTTGCCCGCCGTCAACAGGTCGTCGATCGTGTGGAGCAATTCTTCCTGCGTCGAATTCTTGCCGATCACGAACTGCAGATCGTCGAGCAGCAGCAAGTCCGCGGCGCGCAGCCGCGCCTTGAACGCCATCATGTCGCCGCCGCGCATCGCGCCGACGAATTCGAGCATGAACTTTTCCGCCGACATCAGGATGATGTTCGCAGTCGGATGCGCCGCGGCATAGTCCTGCGCGATCGCCTGGAGGAGGTGCGTCTTGCCCTGCCCGGTGCCCGAGCAGAGGTAGAGCGGGTTGAACTGCGGCGCTTCGACCATCGCCATGCGGCGCGCGGCGTTGGCGGCGAGGATGTTGCTGCGCGCGACGACGAAGCGGCCGAACGACAGCCGCGGATCGAAATTGAGCAGCGCGGGATTCGCCGCGGGGGCCGGCGGGGCCTCGAAGCTCGGCAACGGTGCCGCCGCGAGCACCGTCGCGCGGTCGCTCGCCGCCGCACCGCCGCGCACCGTGACGCCGCGCACCGCGGGCAGCTGCTGCCGCCACGCGAGTTCGAGCCGGTCGCCAAAGCGTTCGTTGATCCAGTTCGCCGAAAAACGGCTGACGGTTTCGAGCGTCACGACGCCCGACAGCGCGCAATAGTCGGCAAAACGCACGGGCTTCAGCCAATGGTCGAAGGTGCGGACGCCCAGGTCGCGGCGCAGCCCTTCGGCGACGCGCGGCCAGAGCGTTGCAGCATCGCCGCTCATCGCTCCACCCTTTGCGTCATTCCCATGCTGATTGCCGCTTTCCGTCACGCTGTGCCGCCCCCTCAGGTCCCCTGGCGCCGGACGATCGGGCGGCCGTCCACGCGCCGATTCGCAGCCTGCGCCGGGCACAGGCATCCTGTCCGGGACAATAGCCCGAAAAGTCGCGAATCATGTCGATGTGGCGGCCGCCGGCGAAGGCCGACGACACCCCTGTCTAGGCAGGGGTCGGTGAGTCGATCAAGGGCTGGCCATGTAAAAATACTGAAATAAAAATCTTGACTCATCGGGGGTCCCGGAATCGCGCGAAAACCCAGATTTATCATCTAATTTCAATGATTTATTTGTGACAAATCGACGACGAAACAACGAATCGCCGTAAATCCGTCACTTACCGCGCTGCAACACTATTGCCATCGCGCTGTCACAATAACGGACGCAAAAAAGGACCCGCGGGCATGAAGCCAGCGGGTCCTTTTTGTTCCCATTCGGGACGACCGGATCAGGCGATCGCGTTCACGCTCTTGGTCAGGCGCGAGAATTTGCGGGCCACCGTGTTCTTGTGCAGCACGCCCTTGGCAACGCCGCGCGCCATTTCGGGCTGCGCAGCCTTCAGCGCGGTCGCGGCAGCGTCCTTGTCCCCGGCGGCGACGGCGTTCTCGACCTTCTTCACCAGCGTGCGAATGCGCGAAACGCGATTCTTGTTCACGACGGTACGCGCCGTGTTGCGGCGGATGCGCTTTTTTGCCTGCGGCGTATTGGCCATAAATTCCTCGGTTTCCAAACGGTCTAAGTCAGTCGGAGCGCAGCGTCACCGGAGCAGCCGAATCGCGCAAAACAGGCGAATCAATGTCCGGATACGGCCGGTTCCGGTAACCCGGACCCTGCTCGAAGGGTGCGCGCATAGCCAGCTTGGCCGATTTGGTCAATGCCTATTGCGGGAAAGCGCCCGCATTACCGCTGGCATTTGGGGCAATGGAAGGTCGAGCGGCCGCTCTGGACGATCCGCGCGATCGTCCCGCCGCATTCGCATGTCCCGCCCTCGCGGCCATAAACGCGCCAGTCCCTGGCGAAATAGCCGAGATCGCCTTCGGGGCTCAAAAAATCGCGCAGGGTCGATCCGCCCGCCGCGATGGCGGCGTGGAGCACCTTTTTGATCGCCGGCACCAGCGCCGCGAGTTTCGCCCTGGGCACATCGGCCGCGGGCTTCGTCGGCGCGATGCGCGCCATGTTGAGCGCCTCGCACACATAGATGTTGCCGAGCCCCGCGACGACCGTCTGGTCGAGCAGCAGCGCCTTGACCGGCGCGCGCCGTCCGGCGAGCACTTTTGCGAGATACGCGGCGTCGAAGGCTTCGGACAAGGGCTCGGGGCCGAGCGTCACGAACGCCGGAAACACCGCCAGTGGATCGCCGCTGACGAGATCGACCGACCCGAATCGCCGCGGATCGTGCAGGAAGAGCCGGTGCCCCGCGCCGGTTTCGAGCAGCAGATGGTCGTGCTTGCCCGCCTCGCCGCCCTCGGTGCGCCAGCGCCCCGACATGCCGAGGTGGAAGATCATATGATCGTCGCGGTCGGTCGACACGATGCCATATTTGGCGCGGCGCGACAGGCCCGTGACCGTCGCGCCGGTGAGCCGCTGCGCGAGGTCGGCCGGAAAGGGCCGGCGCAGGTCGGGGCGAAAGGTGGTGACCGCGGTCAGCCTTTGCCCCTCAAGGAAAGGCGTAAGGCCGCGAACGGTGGTTTCGACTTCGGGGAGTTCGGGCATCAGGCCTTTGGCGCTACGCGCCATTTGCCTGCACGGCAAGGCCCCGCTAAAGGCCGTCGCAACAGATGTTCTCCCCGCAAAAGGCGCGCGATCCATGCCCACTCCCGACACCGTCAGCTTCGGCTATGAACAGGTCCCCGCGGGCGAGAAGACCGCGATGGTCGGCGAAGTGTTCAGCCGCGTCGCGCGCAAGTACGACATCATGAACGACGCGATATCGGGCGGCATGCATCGCCTGTGGAAGGACCGCTTCGTGCGCCGCGTCAAGCCGCGCGAGGGCGAGACGATCCTCGACATGGCGGGCGGCACCGGCGACATCGCCTTTCGCATGGAGCGCTTCGGCGCGAGCATCACCGTCGCCGACATCAACCCCGACATGCTTGGCGTCGGCGTCGAGCGCGCCGCCGAACGCGGCATCGACAGCCTCGTCTGGTCCGAGCAGAATGCCGAGAAGCTGTCGTTTCCCGACCAGTTTTTCGACGCCTATACGATCGCCTTCGGCATCCGCAACGTCACCGACATTCCGGCGGCGCTGAAGGAAGCGCACCGCGTGCTGCGCTATGGCGGGCGCTTCTTCTGCCTCGAATTTTCGACCAACGAATGGCCGGGCTTCGCGCAGGCCTATGACGCCTATTCGCATCACCTCGTCCCCAAGCTCGGCAAGCTGATCGCCGACGACGAGGACAGCTACCGTTATCTGATCGAATCGATCCGCCGCTTTCCGCCGATGCCCGCCTTTGCGAAGATGATCCGCGACGCGGGCTTCACCGCGGTGAAGGTCGAGCCGATCCTTGGCGGCCTCGTCGCGATCCACAGCGGGTGGAAAGCTTGACCCGTCCCGTCGTCCATATCCTGCGCCTGCTGAAATGGGGCCGCATCCTCGCGCGCCACGGTGCGCTCCGCGGGATCGAGGCTGCACCCGAAACGCCGGCGGGGGTGAAGCGCCTGTGCCGGATCGCGCGGCTGGGCACGATCCAGCCGAAAATCCCCGACTATGCCACCGCATTTCAGGCGATCGGCCCCGCCGCGGTCAAGCTCGGCCAGACGCTCGCGACGCGGCCCGACCTCGTCGGCGAGGAAGCGGCGCGCAACTTGCTGAGCCTGCAGGACGCCCTCGCGCCGGTCGGTTTCGACCGCATCAAGCAGGAAATCGAGGCGGTCTTCGAGGCACCGCTCGAAAGCCTCTACAGCGAATTCGACCCCGAACCCGTCGGATCGGCCTCGATCGCGCAGGTCCACCGCGCGGTCACCACCGAGGGCCGGAAAGTCGCGGTGAAAGTCCGCCGCCCCGGCATCGACAAGCAGTTCGCGCGCGACATCGAAACCTATGAGTGGGCGGCCGCGCACCTCGAAGCGCTCGGCGGCGAAGCCACGCGGCTACGCCCGCGGCAGGTGATCGCCAATTTCCGCCGCTGGACCTTGCGCGAGCTCGACCTGCGCCGCGAGGCCGCCTCGGCATCCGAACTTGCCGACGCGATGGTCGGGGTCCCGACCTATCAGGTTCCTGCGATCGACTGGGATCGCACCGCGAGCCGCGTGATGACGCTCGACTGGATCGACGGCATCAAGATATCGCACCGCGAGCAGCTGATCGCGGCGGGGCACGACATGGAGGCGCTGTCGGGGAACCTCGTCAACGCCTTCCTGCGTCAGGCGATCGCCGAGGGTTTCTTCCACGCCGACATGCACCAGGGCAATCTGTTCGTGAAGGCCGACGGGACGATCGCCGCGGTCGATTTCGGCATCATGGGGCGGATCAACCGGCAGGCGCGCTACTGGCTCGCCGAAATCCTCTATGGGCTGACGACGGGCAATTACCGCCGCGTCGCCGAAATCCATTTCGAGGCGCAATATGTGCCCGATTATCATAACGTCGAGGAGTTCGCGACGGCGCTGCGCGCGGTCGGCGAACCGATGCGCGGCAAGCCGGTGAGCGAGCTCAGCGTCGGCCAGATGCTCGACGGGCTGTTCGCGATCACGCGCGACTTCGACATGCAGACGCAGCCGCACCTCCTCCTGCTCCAGAAGACGATGGTGATGGTCGAGGGCGTCGCGACAATGCTCAACCCCAGGATCAACATGTGGGACGTGTCGGGGCCGTTCGTGCAGGCGTGGATCCGCGACGAACTCGGCCCCGAAGCCGCGCTCGCCGATGGCCTCCGCGAACAGGGCAAGACGCTGGCGCTGATCCCCGACATCATCCGCCGCCTCGACGCGCAATTGCCGAAGCCGGGCGGCGCGCCGCCCGCGCCGCCGCTACCCGAGATTCCGTTGATGTGGGACAAGGGCGAGCGCCGCCGCTGGTGGCGCTATGCGCTGACCGCGCTGGTGGGCGCGGCGGCTGGCGCGGCAGCGATGAGCTGGCTGGCTTGAATCGACCGGCCAATGCGCATAGCTTATGCGCAAGGAGAATGGCGATGAACCGTCCAGCGCGATTCGAAGCGGCTAAAAAGGCTACGCCCAAAAAGCCCACCAATGTGTCGCTCAGCATCGAACTGGTCGAAGAAGCAAAGCGGCTTGGCATCAACGTCAGCGAAGCCTGTCAGTCAGGACTCGCCGCCGAGGTCAAGAAGGCGCGGGAAGCGGCGTGGCAGGAAGAGAATCGCGCCGCGATCGAGGCCTCTAACGCCTATGTCCGCCAGCACGGGCTGCCGCTCGCCAAATACCGATTGTTCTGATGGCGCAGTTTGATGTTTGGCGCACGATGGCGGGCGATCTGGTAATCGATTGCCAGTCCGACTTGCTGAGACACCTCAACACAAGGCTTGTCGCGCCGCTGCTTCGCGCGGACCAGTTCGAGGTGGTGGCGCGTCGGCTCAATCCGCTCTTCACCGTCGAGGAGACAGGCTATGTCATGTACACACAGTTTTCGGCTGCCGTTCCGGTCAGTCAGCTTGGCGAGATAGTGATGAACCTCGATGAAAACAGCCTGACGATCACCGGCGCGCTCGACGTGTTGCTAACGGGGGTTTGATGACCCGACCCCGCATCCTGCTCATCATCGGTGGCGGTATCGCCGCTTACAAGAGCATCGAACTCGTCCGCCTGCTCAGGAAGGCGGATTATACCGTCCGCTGCGTGCTCACGCGCGCCGGCGAACAGTTTGTAACCCCGCTGACGCTCGCGGCATTGAGCGAGAACAAGGTCTATACCAGCCTCTTCGACCTCAAGGACGAGGTCGAGATGGGGCATATCCAGCTCAGCCGCGAGGCCGACCTGGTCGTCGTTGCGCCCGCGACCGCCGATTTGCTGGCCAGAATGGCCGCGGGCATCGCCGACGATCTCGCGACGACGCTGCTCCTCGCCACCGACAAGCCGGTGCTCGCCGCGCCCGCGATGAACGTGCGCATGTGGCTGCACGCCGCAACACGCCGCAATATCGCGACGCTGCGCGGCGACGGGGTGACGGTGATGGAGCCCGACGAGGGCGAGATGGCGTGCGGCGAATATGGCCCCGGACGCCTCCCCGAACCCGAAGCGATCAAGGCCGCGATCGATGCGGCGCCCGCGGCCGCGCCCGCGCCGGTTCCACTGACCGGCCAGCCCGATTTCGCGCCCGCGAACCATCGCCCGCTGTTCGGGCGCCGGATCCTGATCACCGCGGGACCGACGCACGAGCCGATCGACCCGGTGCGCTATATCGCCAACCGCTCGAGCGGTCGCCAAGGTTTCGCCATCGCCGCCGCCGCCGCCGAAGCGGGCGCCGAGGTGCTGCTGATCGCAGGGCCAGTGGACTTGCCCACCCCGCCCGGCGTGATCCGCGTCGATGTCGAGACCGCGGTCGAGATGGCGGCCGGGGTTGCCGAAGGGCTGCCCGTCGATGCCGCGATCATGGTCGCCGCGGTCGCCGACTGGCGCGCGGCCGACACCGCGCCGCAAAAGATCAAGAAGGATGGCAGCGGGCAGGTCCCGCCGCTTGCGCTCGCCGAAAATCCCGACATTCTGGCGACGGTCGCCCGAAGCGCCGAGCGCCCGCCGCTGCTGATCGGCTTCGCCGCCGAAACCAACGACGTCATCGCGCATGCGCAGGCGAAGCTCGCACGCAAGGGATGCGACTGGATCGTCGCCAACGACGTCGCCGACGACCCGATGGGCGGCGCGAACAACCGGGTGCATATCGTTAGCAAAGACGGGGTAGACAGCTGGGACCGGCTGCCCAAGGACGCCGTCGCCCGCAAATTGATGGAAAAGATCGCCGATGAGCTCGAAACCCGTGCCCCCCTTCAAAGAGATTGAAATCGCCATCCAGCGGCTGCCGAACGGCGGCGGCCTGCCCCTGCCCGCCTACGCGTCGGAGGGCGCGGCGGGGATGGACGTCGTCGCGGCCGAAACGCTGACGATCCGCCCCGGCGCGCGCCACGCGGTCGCGACCGGCTTCGCGATGGCGATCCCGGCGGGGTACGAGGTGCAGGTGCGCCCGCGCTCGGGCCTCGCGCTCAAGCATGGCGTCACCTGCCTCAACACGCCGGGCACGATCGACAGCGACTATCGCGGCGAAGTGAAGGTGATCCTCGCCAACCTCGGCGACGAGCCGTTCGACATCAAGCGCGGAGACCGCATCGCCCAGCTCGTCCCCGCCCCCGTCCAGCGCGCGGCCTTTGCCGAGGTCGAAACGCTCGGCGAGACGACACGCGGCGCGGGCGGCTTCGGTTCGACCGGGGTTGCGAGCGACGCCGACGAGGCGATCGAAGACAGCATTCCCGAAAATGTCGGATCGCTGTCGGGCATCAGGCTGCGGCGGCCGGTCGAATAATTTGCTGAGCGACGCCGAACTCGACCGGTACGCGCGCCAGATCATCCTGCCGGCCTTCGGCGGCGCCGGACAGGCGAAGCTGAAGGCGGCGCATGTCGCGATCATCGGCGCGGGCGGGATCGGCTGTCCGGCGATCACCTATCTGGCCGCGGCGGGCGTCGGCCGGCTGACGATCATCGATCATGACGTGATCGAGCTGTCGAACCTGCAACGCCAGCCCCTGTTCACCGATGCCGACATCGGCGCGCGCAAGGCAGAGGTCGCCGCCGATGCGGCGCGGCGGATCAATCCGCATGTCGAGGCGGTCGCGGTCGCCGAACGGATCGAGGACGGCAACGCCGAAGCGTTGCTCGCGGGCGCGAGCCTGATCCTCGACGGCTGCGACAATTTCGGCACGCGGCTCGCGGTGAACCGCGCCGCGGTCGCGCTGCGCATCCCGCTGCTCAGCGCCGCCATCGGCGCGTTCGAGGGGCAGGTCGCGCTCTACGAAGGCTGGCGCGCGGGGCAGGCCTGCTACGCGTGCCTCGTCGGCAGCGATCCCGACCGCGAGGGGATCAACTGCGCCGAAACCGGGGTGATGGGCGCGCTCGCGGGGATGATCGGGACGATGGCAGCACTGGAAGCGGTGCGCGCGCTGACCGGCTGGGGGTCGTCATTGACCGGCCGTCTCGCGATCGTCGATATGCTCGAGCGGCGCTGGCGCGAGGTCGGCGTGCCCGAGGATCCCGAGTGCCCGATATGCCGAGCCTGAACATCATCGTCGCGGTCGCCGAAGGGCGGCGGCTTTATTCGGCGCTCGAGGCGGGAATGGCGGCGGCGGCGCTCGGCCGGCCGGTGCGCATCTTCCTGCAGGGCGAAGCCGCGGCGCTGCTGCGCGATCCGGTATCCTTTGCCGGCGACGAGGCGCGCCGCACTGCGGGCCAGCCCGACCTCGCGTGGCTCGTCGAGGAAGCGATCGCGATGGAGATATCGCTGTTCGTCTGCCAGTCGGGCATGGCGCTCGTCGGCATCGCGGCGACCGAACTGGTGCCGCATGTCCGCGCCGCGGGACTGGTCAGCTTCATGGCCGAGATCGGCGCCGAGGACCGGCTGGTGGTTTATTGAGAGACTCCCCTCCCGCCTGCGGGAGGGGTTGGGGGGTGGGTGTGAGCGCAGCGAACTCCCGAGGCATCGCAGGCCCACCCCGCTGCAACTAGCGAACAAGTTCGCAAGTTTCGCTGCCCCTCCCGCCTGCGGGAGAGGAGATTTGGTCACGGATTGTCGCACACCTTGATCGCGTCTGCCTCGGGGCGTTTCCCCTCGGGCTCGAAGCGCGCGAGATAGCCGCCGGCGTGCTGCTTGTCGTCGTAGGAGACGAGCTTGTAACCCACCGCCTCGAACTCGCAGACGAGCAGGCGAAACGGCGTGCCATGCTGCGCGATCGGACGGTCGCCGTCGACGACGATCACCTGCCCGCCCTTGCGCAGCGCCGGACGCAGCCGCCACAGGAAGGCATAGGGCTCGCCGATCTCGTGATACATATGGACCATGAAAATGCGGTCGAAGCTCGCCGCGGGCAGGCGCGGATCGTCGACCGCGCCGAGTTTGAGCGAGACATTGTCGAGGCGTTCGCGCGCGACGCGGTCGGCCAGCCGCTCGATCACCTCGGGAATGATGTCCTGCGCAAGCACGCGGCCACCGACACCGACCCGCTGCGCGAGGCGCACGGTGTAATAGCCGTCGCCCGCGCCGATGTCGGCAACGGTCATGCCGGGGCGGACGTCGGCCGAGTTCATGACATCCTCGGCCTCGTTGACGCGATCGCGCGCTTCCTCGGTCGACCATTTGGTCGAGACGGTCGGCGCGACGGGCCGGTCGGCCGGCGGGAATTCGCGCGCGCTCTCGGTCCGGTCGCTGCCATCGTCCCACGGCGTATCGCAGCCGTTCAGCAGCGGCAGGAGCGCCAGCAGGACGACCGCGACGCGCTTCATCAGTCGATATCCTCCACCTCGACCTTTTCGCCCGTCACCTTCTGCGACAGCGCCGCCGCCATGAAGGGGTCGAGCGCACCGTCGAGCACGTCACCCGGCGCGGTCGAGGTTACCCCGGTGCGCAAGTCCTTCACGAGCTGATAGGGCTGGAGGACGTACGAACGGATCTGGTGACCCCAGCCGATCTCGGTCTTGGCCTGATATTCGCCCGACGCCGCGGCCTCGCGCTTCTGCAGCTCGGCCTCGTACATCCGCGCTTTCAGCATCCCCATCGCGGTCGCGCGGTTCTTGTGCTGCGAGCGGTCGTTCTGGCTCGCAACGACGATGCCGGTCGGGATGTGCGTAATACGCACCGCCGAATCGGTCGTGTTGACGTGCTGCCCGCCCGCCCCGGAGGCGCGATAGGTGTCGATCTTGAGGTCGCCCTCGTTGATCTCGATGTCGATATTGTCGTCGATCACCGGATAGACCCACACGCTCGAAAAGCTGGTGTGGCGGCGCGCCGAGCTGTCGTAGGGCGAGATGCGGACGAGGCGGTGGACGCCGCTTTCGGTCTTGGCATAGCCATAGGCGTTCTCGCCCTTCACCAGCATCGTCGCCGACTTGATGCCCGCCTGCTCGCCCGCCTGATATTCGACCAGCTCGACCTTCATCCGGCGCTTTTCGGCCCAGCGGCTGTACATGCGCTGGAGCATTTCGGCCCAGTCCTGGCTCTCGGTTCCGCCGGCGCCGGCGTGGACTTCGATATAGCAGTCGTTGGCGTCGGCTTCGCCCGCGAGCAGCGCCTTGATCTTGTCTTCCTCGGCGCGCGCGGCGAGCGTGGCGAGCGACGCCACGGCTTCGTCGACCATTGCCTCGTCGCCCTCCATCTCGGCGAGCTCGATCAGCTCGGCGGTGTCGGCGCATTCGGTTTCGATCGCGCGCGTCGCGGTGATCGCCTCGTCGAGCCGGCGGCGTTCGCGCATGACCTCCTGCGCCGCCTTCGCGTCGTTCCACAGCGTCGGGTCCTCGACCTTCGCGTTGAGTTCGTCGAGCCGGCGCACCGCGCGGTCCCAGTCGAGAAAGCGGCGCAGCAGCGCCAGCGCGGCGCCGATCTTGTCGATATGATCCTGCGCTTCGGCGCGCATGTCCTTGCTCCTGAAATATGTTGATCCCGCCCTTACGGCTTCAAGCGCCGCAGGGGAAGGAGGTCCAAGCCGTCAGATGATGCCGCCGCGATCGTCGAGGAAGTCGCTGTCGGTGCGGCCGGTCGATCCCTTTTGCGTAGCGCCGCCGGTCGACCGCCGCTGCGTCCTGATCGGCTTGATTTCTTCTTCGCGGATCGTCCGGCGCGGTTCGCTTTCGGGCTTGAACGCCTCCCAGATGATCGACGCCTTGGGGTCGGTCCCCGGCCAGCTGCCGTAGACGCGGCGCCCCGACTGGCGGTCGATGCGCACCATGCGCACGCCCTTCGGCGCCGAGAAGGGGATCGGTTGGCGGTCGGCGAGCGCGGCGAGCGCGAAGTCCTTGAAGATCGGCGCGGCATAGCTGCCGCCCTGCGCATAGCCGCCCATGCTGCGCGGCTGGTCGAAGCCGATATACATGCCGGCGATCACGTCGGGGGTGCCGCCGACGAACCACACATCGTTCGGGCCCGACGTCGTTCCCGTCTTGCCGAACAGCGGCACGTCGAGGTCGCGCAGCCGCACCGCGGTGCCGCGCTGGACGACGCCTTCGAGCATATGCACGACCTGATAGGCGGTGATCGGGTCCATCAGCTGCTTGCCCGACCTGGCGAAGCGCGGCATCGGCCGGCCATCCCAATCCTTCCTGTTGCAGCCCTCGCAAGGTTTCCAGTTCACCGGGAAAACCACCTTGCCGCGGCGGTCCTGCGCATAGTCGATCACGCGCGGTTTCAGCGCACGGCCGTGGTTGGCGAGCATCGCGTAGGCATTGGTGATCTTTTCCACCGTCGTCGTTCCGGCACCGAGCGCGGTCGAGAGATAGGGTTCGTGCTTGCCGATGCCCATCGTCTGGATCGTTTCGACGACCGGCTCCATGCCGACCTGGCTCGCGGTGCGCACCGTCATCAGGTTGCGCGACTGTTCGAGACCCCAGCGCATCGTATGCTCGCCCGAGCCGCCCGCACCGCCGAAGTTGCGGAAGCATTTGTTGCCGAGGCTCGCGCCCTGATAGACGCAAAAGGGCCCGTCGACGATCATCGTCGCGGGGGTCATGCCATTATCGAGCGCCGCGGCGTAGACGAAGGGCTTGATCGTCGAACCCGGCTGGCGTTCGGCCTGCGTCGCGCGGTTGAACGGCGAGAGGCGCACGTCGAAGCCGCCCTGCATCGCATAGATACGGCCCGAATGCGGGCTTTCGACGACCATGCCGCCCGACACTTCGGGGATGTTGCGAAGCGCGTAGCTGCTGCCGCCGTTCGCCTTGACGACGATCAGGTCGCCGGGGCGCATCGCCGAAAAGGCGCTGCCGCCGGTCTTGCGATAGCCCATCGTCGCGGCGCTGGCGGGCAGCGTGCCGGTGTCGCCGTTGGCAAAGCCGATGCGCGCGGCGCCGGCCGATTTCGACAGCACCGCGGCGACGCGCCAATTGTCATAGTCGATGCCGATGAAGCTCGACGCGAGGCGGCTCTGCCACTGATCGTCGGCCTCGATCGTCGCGATCGGCCCCGACCAGCCCTTGCCCGCATCGTAACGCTGGAGCCCCTTGCGCAGCGCCATGGTCGCACCCTGCTGCATCTTGCCGTCATAGGGCGTGCGGACCCAGAGGCCGCCGGCATAGACGCTGAGCCGGCCGTCCTCGGCGGTCTCGCCGAACTGGGCGATCAGCTGGCGCCGCACCTCTTCCATATAATAGCCGCCGACCTGCGCGATCGCGGTGTTGCCCGTGTTGGTGAGCCCGAGCGGCATCGCGCGCGCGGCGTCGCGCTGTGCAGGCGTGATCCAGCCGTTGCTTTCCATCGACCCGAGCACGAAATTCCGCCGCGCGAGCGCCTCCGCCTCGTTGCGCGCGCGGCCGTATTTTTCGGGCGCCTTGGGCAGGATCGCAAGGAAGGCCATCTCGTGCAGCTGGAGCTGGTCGACGTCCTTGTCGAAATAGGCGCGGCTCGCCGCCTGCACCCCGAAGCTGCGGCGGCCGAGCGGGATTTCGTTCAGATAGAGCTCGAGAATCTGTTCCTTGCTCAGCGCATCCTCGATGCGCATCGCGAGGATCGCCTCGCGCACCTTGCGGCGATAGCTGAGCTCGTTGGTGAGCAGCAGGTTCTTCGCGACCTGCTGGGTGATCGTCGAGGCGCCGATGGGGCGGCCGCTGTTCGAAAGGTTGGTGACGATCGCCGAGGCGATGCCCGGATAGTCGATGCCGCCGTGGCTGAAAAAGGTCTTGTCCTCGGCCGCGAGGAAGGAGCGCACGAGGAGCTGCGGATATTCGCTGTATTCGAGCTGGACGCGGCGTTCGCGGGCATAGCTGTGCACCGGCTTGCCCTCGCCGTCGCGGACCATCGTCGGCAGCGGCGGTTCATAGTCGCGCAGCTGGTCAACCGACGGCAGGTCGCGGGCAAAAACCGCCCAGATCAGCGCGATGCCGAGCAGGCCCGCGAGCACGAGCCAGCCAAGCCAGCGGAACCAGCGTCGCGTCCACATGTCACGGAACCATGCGATGACGGCGTTGCTGTCGCGGCGCAGGCGCAGGCGGAAATCGGGCGGACTGTCAGCGGCCATATGTCCCCGCCTCTAAAGCCTGACTCGCCGAAAGGGAAGCATGCTTGCGGCGAGGCGCGCGACTAGCCGGCGGCCGCAAGGTCGAGCAGCGAGGCGCGGAGCATCGCGGCGACCTGGGCGAGCACGGCATCGGCCGAAACGCGGTGCTCCTCATAGAGCATTTCGTCGGCGGCAAAGCCGAGTTCGACCGCGAGGCGCAGGCGCGACCACAGGGTTTCGCGGTCGATCCGGGGAAGGTGCGGCGCGCAGGCATCGACGAGGCGGCCGGTGACGTCGCGGTGCGATTCGAGCCGGACATGGACGAGCCGCGGCGAGGCGTGGAGCGCGCGCAAGATCCACACCGCGCCCGGTTCGGCGCGCGTCACCGCGGCATTTTCGGCCAGCAGGTCGCCGATATGGTCGGCCATCATCGCGAGCCCGCCGGGCGCATGGCGCGCGAGCCAGCCGTCGAGCACGGCGTTCTGGCGCTCCATCAACCGCCGCCCGAGCGCTTCGAGCACCGCATATTTGTCGCCGAAATAGCGGTAGAGCGCCGGCGGGCTCAGCCCGGCGCGCGCCGCGATCATATTGGTCGAGATGCGTTCGATCCCGACCTCGGCGAGCAATTCGCCCGCGACGTCGAGCAGGCGTTCCCGCGTCTGCCGCGCGCGCGCCTGCTGCGGGGGCCGGCGCTCCGCGAGCGTCATCGTGCGGCGCCGCGCGCGCTGACCGGCCAGATATCGACGAGCGTATCGCCCGCGACGACATGATAATGGTCGTAGAGGTTCACCGTCGGGTCGCAGTGCGGCACGGTCAGGCTGACCGGATCGCCGGGGGCGAGCGCGTTGCCGATTTCGGGCGCGATCAACGCGGCATGCTCGTCGCCCATGAAGGCGAAAAAGGCGGTTTCGGGGGCGCCGCGCTGCACCACCGCGACGCCGCCGTCGGTCGAGAGCGACTTGTAGCCGGCATCGATCGTGACGAGCCCGCTGTGGTTCGCGCTGACGACGCGCGCGTCGACGCCAAGCGAAACCTCGAACGGCGGCGCGGCGCCATCGGCGATGTCGCAGTCGAGATATTGCTTGTCCATGAAGACATAACTGCCCGCCTGCAATTCGGTGAAGACGCCGAGATCGAGGTCGATCCGGTGCGTGCCGGTGCCCGACCCGGTGACGATGCCGGGCGCGAAGCCCGCTTCGGTCAGCGCAGCGATCACCTCCTGCAAATAGGCGGTGCGCTCGACGATCGCGGCGCGGCGATCGGCGTAGCTTTCGATATGCTGCTGCGACCCGCAGTAGAATTGCACGCCGCGATAGTCGAGGTTCGGTGCTTCCGAAATCGCGCGTGCCAAGGCGACCGCGGCCTCGGCCGACGCGACGCCGGTGCGCGCGATCCCGGGGTCGATGTCGATGATGACGTCGAGCCTTGTTTCGGCGGCCGCGAGCGCGGAATCGATACGCCCGGCCACAGCGGGGTGATCGACAACCGCCATCAGCCCCTGCGCGGTCGCTGCAAGCCTTGCGAGCCGGTCGATCGCGGCGGGCGCGGCGACGGGCGAGGTGACGAGGATGCCGGTCACACCGCCGTCGGCGAGCACCTCGGCCTCGCCGATCTTGGCGCAGCAGACGCCGGCCGCGCCCGCCGCGAGCTGGCGCCTCGCGATATCGACGCTCTTGTGCGTCTTCGCGTGCGGGCGGAGCGCGACGCCATGGCCTGCCGCGAGCGCGGCCATCGCCGCGATATTGCGGTCGAGCGCGCCCACATCGAGGACGAGCACCGGCGTGTTGAGGTCGGCGCGCGACCCCTGCCGGCCGATCAGATGATCGTGCAATTCACGGTCGGTGGTCATGCGAACAGGCTCTCCATATGCGCGTTGAGGAATTTGCCGTGCGGATCGGCGGCGCGGCGCACCGCGGTATAGCGCCCCGCCATCGGATAGAGCGCCGCAACATCGGCGCGGCTTAATGTGTGGCGTTTCGCCCAGTGCGGCCGCCCGCCGGCGCCGCGAAAGATCGCCTCGGCCTCGGCGAACAGCGCGGCCCACGGCATTTTCGCATATTGATGCATCGAGATCGCGGCGACCGGGCCGGCGTTCATCGGGCTCATCCAGATATCGTCGGCGGCGACGGTGCGATATTCGAAGGGGAAGGTGACTGGCAGGCGTTTGCGCCGGATCCAGCCCACGACCTCTTCCAGCGTTTCGAGCCCGACGCGGCGCGGCATTTCATATTCCATCTCCTCGAACCGCAGCGTGCGGTCGGAGGGAAAGATGCTGTGCGCGGGGCCGCGGCGGCGCCCCGAAAGGCCGCTTTTCATCATCAGCCGCTGAAGAAAGGGCGTGAGGAACGGCAGGCGCGCCGAGATGTCGAGGATGCGGCGAAAACTCGCTTCCTCCATGTCGGTCGTCGTGGGCGGCGGGTCGCACGGATCGCACGGATCGAGCGTTTTCAGGATCACATCGTCGCTGTGCGGAAAGAACCAGAACTCGATATGGCGGCGCTGCTGCGCGAGTTCGTCATAGCTTTCGCGGATCTCGGCCCAGCGGCGCTTTTCGATCCGTTCGGAAAGATGAAAGGCGGGGACCACCGCGACCTCGATCTCGGTCGCGACGCCGAACAGTCCGAGCGACAGGCGCTGCGCCTGATAGAGGTCGGCGTTCGTCGTCGCATCACACCAGCGCGTTTCGCCGTCGGCCCCGACAAGCTCGAATCCGCGCGCAAAGGTCGCCAGCGAGCCGAGGTCGACGCCGGTGCCATGCGTACCCGTCGCCATCGCGCCCGCCAGCGACTGCGGGTTGACGTCGCCCTGGTTGGCGAGCGCCAGCCCCTCGTCCCACAGCGCCGCGGTCAGCCGCCGGATGCTCCACCCCGCCGGAATGCGCGCGGTCCGGCGATCGACGGAAACGTGGATCGTGCCCGCCATGTCGTCGAGGCTGACGATCAGCTCGCCCGATTCGCACAGCGGCATGAAGCTGTGCCCGGCGCCGGTGACGCGCAGCTTGCTCGCGCTGCGCACGAGCGCCGCGAGTTCATCGGTGCTTTGCGGGCGCGCGACCGCGGCGCTTGCGGTGACGCTTCCCGACCAGTTGCTCCAGCCCATGCCGCTCTCCCTGTGCCGCAAGGCTGTCGCGATACAAAAAGTTAGTCAAGACTAACTTTCTACCCTCGTCAGTGAAACGTAATGTTCAGCGCGCCGTGATCCGCCGTGCAAAGTGGATCTGCACCGCGTCGCGCACCCCGCGCGCGACCTTTTTCTGGCCGGCGGGCGATGCGAGGAACTCGGCGTCATCCTTGTTCGAGATGAAGCCCGTTTCGAACAGTACCGACGGCGTGTCGGGCGCTTTCAGCACCACGAACGACGCAAAGCGGTGCGCGTGGGTGCGAAATTTGACCGCTTCGCCCGCCTCGCGCTGGAGCAGCCGGGCGAAGTCGGAGGCGGTGTTCATCGTCTCGCGCTGGGTCAGGTCGAGCAGGATCGACGAGACGTCGCCGCTGTGCGCGCCGAGGTCGACGCCGTTGATGATGTTCGCCTTGTTCTCGCGCGCCGCGAGCCGCGCCGCCTCGCGGTCCGAGGCGACTTCGGACAGTGTATAGACCGACGCCCCGCTCGCGTCGCGGTTCTCGGCGGCGTCGGCGTGGATCGAAATGAACAGGTCGGCTTTCAGCCGTCGTGCGATGCCGAAGCGCTCCTCGAGCACGAGAAAGCGGTCGTCGGCACGCGTCAGGGCGACGCGTACGCGCCGCGAGGCCAGCAAATCGGCGCGGATCGCGCGGGCGAGCGCCAGCGTGATATCCTTTTCCCGGGCGCCGCTGTCCGGGCTGATCGCGCCGGGATCGTGCCCGCCGTGCCCCGCGTCGATCACGACGAGCGGCAGGCGGCTGTCCGCCGGCCCTTCGATCCGCGGGAGCGTCACCGAGGGCCTGGGCTTCCCGATCGGGACGGTGACGCTGTAGCGTTTCCCGGGCCGCTTCGCGCGGAAATCCGCCGAAGGCTGGCGTTCGGCGCGGGGCCCGCGCGCGACGCGTTCGAACGCGCCCGTCGCGCCGGCAGCAAGCAGGCGCGTTTCCCCGCCCGAATCGCAAACCGCGACCGGTCCCGCCAGCGCCGCCGACGGAATCCCGATCATGCCAAGCAGGACGAGCAGGTGGCCCATGCCGCGTCTATGCCGTCCGGCACGCGCGGTGGTCCAGCGCTTATTGAGAAACAGGAGCGCCGCGGCGGCAGAATGTCGTGAACCATGCATTAGCCATCGGCCGTCATCGGCCCTCCCGTGCCCGCCCACCGGCAAGCTTTGCCCACGATTCAATCGGTTTCACGATGATGACATTCTTGCAACAGCGCGCCGCCATCCCATCTTTGCACCGTGGTTGTGGTTGCCGTCGGCCCGTGCCGATGCTAGCACGCCATCACTGACGGTGTCGTTCCCGGTGCCGTCCGGCCTTTTGAGGGGAAGGCCTGCTCCGCAAACTTGCGGAACATGGCCGCCTTGGCGCCGGACATGCGGGGAAGGGCGACCTGCCGTCAGTCCACCCGGTTGACCGGACAGTCGGGGCGTATGCTTACGCCCGCCCTGCCCGCCCGCTCATCCCGTAACAGGTTGATGCCGTATGAGGCTTGCCATGCCCTCTTCTGATCCCGACGCGGGCGCTTTCGCCCCGGCCGTCGCCGGATTTGAAGACCGCATGCGCGTCCAGGACCGGACGCAGGCCCTTTTCGGCAATAACGTCTTTCATCCTTTCACCCGTATCCGCCGCGGCCTTTCCTCGGGGAGGGTCGCGGGATTTTTTGAGGGCGCGCCGAGGCGCGCTTGGAGTGTATCTAATGACCACGCGCATGTTGATCGACGCGCGGCACCGGGAAGAAACCCGGGTCGCCGTCACCAAGGGAAACCGAATCGAGGAGTTTGATTTCGAGTCCGCCGAGCACAAGCAGCTCAAGGGCAATATCTATCTGGCCAAGGTTACCCGTGTCGAACCGTCGCTGCAGGCGGCGTTCGTCGAATATGGCGGCAATCGCCACGGCTTCCTCGCGTTCAGCGAAATCCACCCCGATTATTACCAGATTCCGAAGGAAGACCGCGACGCGCTGTTGCGCGAAGAGGCCGAACACGCCGCCGCCGCCGCGCAGCGCGCCGAGGAAGATCTCGACGAGCTCGAAGGCGATGTCGCCGACGTCGAATATCACGACGAGGACGATAACGGCGACCACCGCGCCGATCGCGACGACGACCGCGACGATCATGACGACGGTCACGACGACCATGATGACCGCGACGACAATGGCGACGCAGCGAATGGCGATACCGAAGAGGGCGGCGAAGGTTCCGCGGAAGGCAAGGACGGCCGCGGCGATCGCCGTGGGCGTGGCCGTGGACGCGGCAACAACAACCGCAAGGGGGGCCGCGGACGCAGCCGTCGGGGCGACGACGAAGACGGTGAGAACCGCATGTCGCTGCGCCGGCGCTACAAGATCCAGGACGTCATCCGTCGCCGTCAGGTGATGCTGGTCCAGGTCGTCAAGGAAGAACGCGGCAACAAGGGCGCCGCGCTCACCACCTATCTGTCGCTCGCCGGCCGTTATTGCGTGCTGATGCCGAACACGATGCACGGCGGCGGGATCAGCCGCAAGATTTCGAACGGCGCCGATCGCCGCAAGCTGAAGGCGATGATCGACGAACTCGCGCTGCCGCCGACGATGGGCTGCATCGTCCGCACCGCGGGGATGAGCCGCACCAAGGTCGAGATCAAGCGCGACTTCGACTATCTTGCGCGCCTGTGGGACGAGATCCGCGAAAATACGCTCGGCAGCTCGGCGCCGGCGCTGATCCATTCGGACAGCGACCTCGTCAAGCGCGCGATCCGCGATATCTATCACAAGGATATCGAGGAAGTGCTCGTCGAGGGCGACGACGGCTACAAGGCCGCGAAGCAGTTCATGAAGCTGCTGATGCCGAGCCACGCGCGCCGCGTGAAGCAATATGCCGACCCCGTCTCGCTGTATCAGCGTTACGGCGTCGAGGACCAGCTCGCGGGCATGCTCAATCCCGTCGTCCAGCTGAAATCGGGCGGTTATCTGGTGATCAACCCGACCGAGGCCCTGGTGTCGATCGACATCAACTCGGGCCGCTCGACGCGCGAGCATAATATCGAGCAGACCGCGCTCAGCACCAACCTTGAAGCCGCGGCCGAAATCGCGCGCCAGCTGCGCCTGCGCGACATGGCGGGCCTTGTCGTCATCGACTTTATCGACATGGATCATGGCTCGAACGTCCGCAAGGTCGAGCGCGCGATGAAGGATGCGCTCAAGAACGATCGCGCGCGCATCCAGGTCGGCCGCATCTCGGGCTTCGGCCTGATGGAGATGAGCCGCCAGCGCCTGCGCACCGGCGTGCTCGAAGCCTCGACGCGTCCGTGCCCGCATTGCGAAGGCACCGGCCTCGTCCGCACCGCTTCGTCGGCGGGCCTCAGCGCGCTGCGCCTGATCGAAGAGGAAGCCGCACGCGGCAAGGGCAACAAGATCACCCTGCGCGCCAGCCAGGAAGCGACCTTCTACCTCCTCAACGAAAAGCGCCGCGAACTGCGCGAGATCGAGGAGCTTTACGGCGTCACGGTCGAAATCCTGCCCGACGGCGAGACCGAGGGTGCGCGCATGGCGGTCGAGGTCAGCGGCCCGCCGCCGATCGCGCGCCGCAGCTTCGCCCCGATCGCCCCGATCGAGGACGATGACGACGATTATCCCGAAGACGAGGATGAGGAAGAGGCGGCCGAAGAGGAAGCCGAGGAGCGTCCCGCACGTTCGCAGGGCCGTGAAGAAAGCGCGCGCGACCGCGAGGAAGGCGATGCCGACGGCGAAGGCCGCAAGCGCCGCCGCCGCCGCCGCCGTGGCCGCCGCGGCCGCCGCGACGAGGAGGGCAATGAAATCCCCGAAAGCGGCGAAGATCGCGACGATCGCGATGGCGACAGCACCGAGGCCGACGAAGGCGAAGCTGCGCCGGTCGAAGCCGTCGAGGCCGCTTCCGAAACGGACGCCGTGGAAGCAGAAGCCAAGCCGCGCCGCCGTCGTGGCGGGCGTGGCCGCAAGAAGGCCGATGCGATCGACGGTGCCGACGAGGCTGCAGTCGAAGCGGAAGCGGCGCCAGTAGCCGAGGTCGAAGCCGCCGAACCGGTCGCCGGGGAAGCCCCGGCTCCCGAAGAAAAGCCGAAGCGCAAGCGCGCCCCGCGCAAGACCAAGGCCGAAACCGAAGCCGCGAAGGCAGCCGCCGAAGCTGCCGACGCCCCGGCCCCGGTCGAAGCCGCTGCGGCTGAGCCCGAAGCCATCGTCGCCGAAGCCGAAGCCGAACCCGCCAAGCCCGCGCCGAAGAAGCGCGCGAGCCGCGCGAAAAAGGCCGTCGCCGCCGAAGCCGCGCCGGAAGCCGCCGCCACGCGCGAGGCCGAACCGGTCGCCGCCAATGGCGATGACGAAGGCGAAGGCGAAGGCGGCGAACCGCGCCGCGGCTGGTGGCAGCGCACGTTCGGCAACTGATCGTCCAAGCCGATCGGGCGGCAACTGATCGTCCAAGCCGATCGGGCGGCAACTGATCGTCCAAGCCGATCGGGCGGCAACTGATCGGGGCCGATTGATCGCATAAGCACGATCTGCACCTTGCGTCCGCGCGTGCTGGACCCCAATAAGCCCTCATGGCTTCACTCGGGGTTCAGACGCGCGGCGCAAGAGAGGCGGGGATGACCGCTTTCCCGCCGCAGCCCGCGTCCGGGGCGCAAAGACTGCGCCCGATTTTCCGTATCCTTCTGACATTGCTCGCGATGGTCGCCGTCACGATGCGTCCGGCGATGGCGCAGTCGATCCTGCGCGACGCCGAAACCGAGGCGCTGTTCCAGGATATGATGGACCCGCTGCTCGTCGCCGCCGGGCTCCAGCCCGGGCAGGTGCGCGTCCACCTGCTCGGCGACCGCAGCATCAACGCCTTTGTCGCGGGCAGCCAGGACATCTACATCTTCAGCGGGCTGATCGAGGCGGCCGACAGCGCCGAAGAGGTGCAAGGCGTGCTCGCACACGAGCTGGGCCATGTGATGGGCGGCCACGCGATCCGCGTGAACGAGGGCGCCAAGGCGTCGACGGGCATCTCGCTGCTCAGCCTGCTGCTCGGCGCCGCGGCGATCGCCGCGGGCGGCAGCGAGGCCGGCATGGGAATCATGATGGCGGGCCAGCAGGCCGCGCTCGGCAAGTTCCTCGCCTTTTCACGCGTGCAGGAATCGACCGCCGACGCCGCGGGCGCGCAATATCTGTCGAAAGCCGGGATCAGCGGCCGCGGCAGCCTCGCCTTTTTCAAGAAACTGCAGAATCTCGAATTCCGCTACGCGGTGAAGCAGGACGATGATCAGGCCTATGGCCGCACGCATCCGATGTCGGGCGACCGCATCCAGACGCTGCGCGAGGTCTATGTCATCGATCCCGCGTGGGCCAAGCCGGCCGACCCCGCGATCGAAAAACGATTCCAGCGCATCAAGGCGAAGCTGTCGGGCTATATGACCGAACCCGAGCGCACGCTGCGCAAATTTCCCGAAAGCAACACCAGCATCCCGGCGCGCTATGCCCGCGCCTACGCCTGGCACAAAAGCGCCTATCCGCAAAAGGCGCTGGCGGAGGTCGAAGGGCTGCTCGCCACCAATCCGGACGATCCCTATTTCCTCGAACTCGAAGGCCAGGTGCTCCTCGAATCGGGACGGCCGAAGGAGGCGATCCCGGCGCTGCGCAAGGCGGTCACGCAGTCGCGGTCGCAGCCGCTGATCAGCGCAACGCTCGGCCACGCGCTGATCGCGACCGAGGATCCGGCCAATTTCGGCGAAGCCGAAAAGGTGCTGAAAACCGCGGTCGCGCTCGACAACCAGAACCCGTTCGCCTGGTATCAGCTCGGGATCGTCTATGCGAACAAGGGCGATCAGGCGCGCGCCGCGCTCGCCTCGGCGGAACGCTACAGCCTCGAGGGTGGACAGTCGGCGCTCGCGCTGCGTAATGCCGAAACGGCGATGCAGGGCCTGCCCCAGGGATCGCCCGACTGGATCCGTGCACAGGATATTTCGCTGGTGGCTCGCGCCGAGGTGGAACGCGAGCGCAAACGGCGTTAGATTTGAGCGGAATAACGCGGGAACCGCATCGCAATATCGATGCGCAAGGGCAACAAGTGACTGATAGAAAAGACGATTATTACCAGCCGTGGCTGCGCGATCCCGCGCCGACGCCGGGCGCAGCGCCGCTGCCGCCCGCGGCGCCTGACGAGGGATTGGCGAAGCCACGCGAAACGCCGCCCGTCGGCATCGACCTGTCGCGCTATCCGGCGCACGACACGCCCGCGCGCAAGCCGGTGGTCACGTCGGACCAGCTCAAGGCGGGCGCTGCCGGGCTGTGGCGGGCGCTGCGCGACGGTGGCAGCGCCTTTGCCGAATGGACGATCCGCATCGGCGAACGCGCCGACATCCCCGCGCGCGTCGAGGCGATGGAAATCCCGCGCCGTTCGCGCGAACTGGCTGCGAAGACCGGCGCCGTGACCGCGCGCGCCGCGCGCGCCGCGGGGCGCGGTTCGGCGCAGGCCGGCCGCGCCGCCGCCAGGGCGAGCGGCGAAGCGTGGGAGAAGATGGCGCTCGGCGACAAGGCTCGCAAGCTGTCGAGCGAAGCCGGGCGCGGGCTCGGCGAAGTCGCCGGCAAGACCAAAGCCGGGGTGGTCGACATCGCCAAGGCCAGCGGCGAAAGCCTTCGCGGGCAGCTCGGCGATGCCGCGACCAAACTACGCCCCGCGCCGCGCGAAGAGCTGGCGCCGCCGCCTTCGGGCCTCGAACAATTGCTGGCGCGCGAGGAAGCCGCCGCGCGCGCGGCCGAACCCGGCGCGCCCGACCTGCCGTTGTTCGCGGGCGACGCCGCGATGGCCGCGACCACCGCGCCGGCGGCGAGGCCCGTAGCCGAGGGCGACGATCGCTCGCCGATCGTCCCGCCGGCGGCCAGAAAACCCGCCGCGGCGAAAGCCATGGCGGCACCGCGCCTGCCGCAAGTGAAGGGAATGGGGATGGAAGGCGTGTCAACGCGCATATGGGCCATGGCGCTCGGCGGGATCGTCCTGCTCGCCGCGGTCTTCTGGCTCGGCGGCCGCCTCGGCGGCGGGATGAGCAAGAGCGAGGTCGAGACCATCGTCGCCGATTATATCAAGGCGAACCCCCAGATCATTCCCGAGGCGCTCGAAGCCCAGCGCAATGGCGAGATCGCCAAGGCGATCGACGCGATCCGTCCCGCGCTCGAAAAACCCTATGCCGGGGCATGGGCGGGCAATGCCGACGGCGACGTCACGCTGGTGGTGTTCACCGACTATGCCTGCGGTTTCTGCCGCGCGAGCGTGCCCGATGTCGACCGGCTGATCCGTGAGGACAAAAGGCTGAAGGTCGTGTTCCGCGAACTGCCGATCATCGCGCCGCAGAGCCGCGATGCCGCGCTGATGGCGCTCGCCGCGGCGCGGCAGGGCAAATATGACGCCTTCCACCACGCGATGTTCGCCGCGTCCTCGCTCGACAAGGCGGCGATCGCCGCGGCGGCCGAAAAGGTCGGCGTCGTCACCGACGGCACCGCCGATGCGACCGCGAACGAGGCGCTGTTCCAGCGCGAGCTCGACAGCAATCTCGCGATCGCGACCCAGTTGCAGCTCAACGCCACGCCGACCTGGATCGTCGGCAACCAGCTGTTTCAGGGGCAGATCGGCTATGACGCGCTGCGGCAGGCGGTCGCCAAGGCACGCGCGGCAAAAAGCTGAGCGGCGCGGGCATGGCAGCGACCGTCACCCACGATGAAGCGCTCGCCAACGCCCGCCGCCTGCTGAACGGCGAACCCCGCGCCGCGCTCGCGCAGGCGCAGGCGATCATCGAGGCGGTTCCGACCTCGGCCGCTGCGCACCGCCTCGCCGCCCATGCCTTCCGCGCGCTGGATCGCGAGGCGGAAGCACAGGCCGCTTCGCTCGCGGCGGTCGGCGCGACGATCCACGATCCCGCGATGGTCGACGCGGCGCTCGCGCTCGCCGGGGACCGGCTGCCCGATGCCGAGGGAGCACTCCGCCAGCGGCTGCGCGAGGACGCGACCGATGTCGCGGCGATCCGCATGCTCGCCGAGGTCGCGGCGCGCATCGGACGCTATGACGATGCCGAAAAGCTGCTCTTGCGCGCGTTGCAGCTCGCGCCGGGGTTCGGCGCCGCGCGCGCCAATCTCGCGACCGTCTATTACAAGCAGAACCGCTTTGCCGAGGCGGCCGGGACCCTCGAAGCCGTGCTCGGCGACGATCCCGACAATCCCGCGCATGCGAACCTGCGCGCCGCCGCGCTCGGCCGCATCGGCGGCTATGACGAGGCGCTCGCGCTCTATGAGGAGTTGACGCGCCGCTTCCCCGACCATGCCAAGCTGTGGATGAGCCATGGCCATATGCTCAAGACCGTGGGGCGGCAGGACGACAGCATCGCCGCCTATCGCCGCGCCCTCGCTGCCGATCCGGGGCTCGGCGAAATCTGGTGGAGCCTCGCGAACCTCAAGACGCTCCGTTTCGACGCGGCGGACCGCGCGGCGATGGAGGCGGCGCTGGTTGCGGCGGAGCCCGACAGCGACGCTCGCGCCGACGACCGGCTCCACCTGCATTTCGCGCTCGGCAAAGCGTATGACGACATTGCCGGGCACGGGCCCGCGTTTCGCCATTATGCTGCGGGCAACGCGATCCGCTCCGGCCAGCTCGGTTATCGCGCCGCCGAGACGAGCGCGGCGGTCGACGCGATCATCGCCGCCTGTACCCCCGAATTCTTCGCGGCGCGCGCGGACGTGGGCGATCCCGCGCCCGACCCGATCTTCATCCTCGGCATGCCGCGCGCGGGGTCGACGCTGATCGAACAGATTCTTAGCTGCCATTCGGCGATCGAGGGCACGATGGAGCTGCCCGACATCCCCGCGCTCGCGCTTGGCCTCGGCCGCGAGGCGTATGACGACGGACGCCGCTGGATCGCGGCGCTAGCCGATACGCCGGTCGAACGGCTCGCGGACCTTGGCGCCGAATTCCTCCAGCGCACCGCGGTGCAGCGCAAGACGGCCAAGCCCTTCTATATCGACAAGCTGCCGAACAACTGGCTCTACACCGCCTTCATCCGCCTGATCCTGCCGAATGCGAAGATCATCGACGCGCGGCGCCACCCGCTCGACTGCTGCTTTTCGAACTTTCGCCAGCATTATGCGAAGGGGCAGGCGTTCAGCTATGGCCTCGCCGACGTCGGCGCCTATTACCGCGATTACGTCCGCCTGATAGCGCATGTCGATGCGGTGCAGCCGGGCCGCGTCCACTGCGTGATCCACGAAGCGTTGCTCGACAATCCCGAGGCCGAGGTGCGCGCCATGCTCGCCTTTCTGGACCAGCCGTTCGAGGACGCGTGCCTGACCTTCCACCGCAGCGCCCGCGCGGTGCGCACCGCGTCGAGCGAACAGGTGCGCCGCCCGATCAATCGCGACGGTGTCGGCCAGTGGGAACCCTATGCGGCCTGGCTCGGCCCGCTGAAACAGGCGCTCGGCCCGGTCCTCGACGCCTACCCGGCCGTTCCCGCCGATTTCGGCTGAACGCCCGCGACAAAACGTGGCCTTTGGGCAACAGCGGACCACATTTTCGACCAACCGTCGCAGCACCCCGCCAACAAGGCTTGCGCTTGCGCCGCCGTGCGTCATGCTCCGTCACATGGCTGTCATGTGAGGGGGATTTCCATGCGGAAACTATCGGCAGTATTGACCAAAAGCGGCGCGTTTTTGCTCGGCGGCACGATCCTGTGCACGTCGGGAACCGCGCTGGCGCAGCAAAGCAACACCAATGACGACCGCGACATCGTGGTTACCGCCTCGAAACGCGAGGAAAATCTGCAGGACGTGCCGCTCGCGATCACCGCGATCGGGACCGAACGGCTTGACGAGCTGCAGGTCAAGGAATTCCAGGACGTCGTCAAATTCCTGCCGTCGGTGACGATCCAGACGCTCGCGCCGGGGTTCAGCCAGGTCTATTTCCGCGGTGTCGCGTCGGGCGAGAATGCCAACCATTCGACCTCGCTGCCGACCGTCGGCACCTATCTGGACGAAATGCCGATCACGACCATCCAGGGCGCGCTCGACATCCACGCCTATGACCTTGCGCGGGTCGAGGCGCTCGCGGGGCCGCAGGGCACGCTCTATGGCGCCAGTTCGATGGCGGGCACGATCAAGCTTGTCACCAACAAGCCCGACACCAGCGGCACTTATGGTTCGGCGGGTCTCGAACTCAACAGCGTCGCGCGCGGCGGCATCGGCGGCGTGGCCGAGGGCTTCATCAACGCCCGGATCAGCGACCGCGCGGCGCTGCGCCTCGTCGGCTGGTATCGCCACGACGCCGGCTATATCGACAATATCGCGGGGACGCGCGTCTATCCGATCAGCCGGAACGTCGACACCGACGGCGACGGCGAGAACGACACGCTGGTCAATTTCCCGGGCGACGACATCACGCAGAACAACGCCGATCTGGTCGAAAAGGACTATAACACCGTCGACACCTATGGCGCGCGCCTCGCGCTCGGCATCGAACTCGACGACGACTGGACGATCCGCCCGACCTTGATGGGACAGATCCAGAAGGCGGACGGCAGTTTTGCGCAGGAACGCTCGTCGGCGGTAACGCGCAGCCTGCAGACGGTGCAGTACAACCCCGAACGCAGCGACGACAAATGGATCCAGGCCGCGCTGACGATCGAGGGCAAGATCGGCAATTGGGACCTGACCGTCACCGGCGGGCACCTGCGCCGCAAGACGCTGACCGACAGCGACTATTCGGATTATGCCTATTTCTACGACGCGCTGTTCGGCTCGGCGGTCTATCTCTACGACAATGCCGGCGACCAGATCAGCCCGAACCAGTATATCCAGGGCATCGATCGCTATCGCCGGAATTTTGGCGAAATCCGCGTCGCTTCGCCCGCCGACGCGCGAATCCGCTTCATCGGCGGGCTGTTCTATCAGCGCCAGTCGCACAATATCGAGCAGCATTATATTATCGACAACCTGTCCGACGACCTGCAGGTGCCGGGTACGGTCGACAATATCTGGCTGACCAAGCAGCTGCGCGTCGACCGCGATTATGCGGCGTTCGGCGAGCTCAGCTTCGACATCACCGACAAGCTGACGCTGACCGGCGGCGGCCGCCTGTACAAGTTCGACAACAGCCTCGTCGGCTTCTTCGGCTATAACAACCCCGGCTACAGCAGCAATCCGGTCTATGCCTGTCAGGGACCCGCGGTCGTCGACGGATCGCCATGCACCAACCTCGACAAGCGAACAAAAAAGACCGACTTCATCCACAAGCTGAACCTGACGTACAAGTTCACCGACGATGTGATGGTCTATGCAACCTGGTCGCGCGGTTTCCGCCCCGGCGGCATCAACCGGCGCGGTTCGCTGCCGCCCTATGGCTCGGACACGCTCGACAATTACGAACTGGGGTGGAAGACCAGCTTTGGCCCGGTTCGCTTCAACGGCGCGGTCTATCAGGAAGACTGGAAGAATATCCAGCTGTCCTTCCTCGGCGCCAACGGGCTGAGCGAGGTCCGCAACGCGGGCATCGCGCGCATCCGCGGGATCGAGGCCGACGTCAGCTACCGGTCGGGCGGCTTCTCGCTCGGCATGGGCGCCAGCTATAACGACGCGACGATCCGCCGCGATTTCTGCGCGATCGCCAACGCCGATTTCGATTGCACGACACCGGGCAACAGCCTGCTGGCACCGACGGGGTCGCGCCTGCCGGTCACCGCGAAGTTCAAGGGCAATGCCGTCGCGCGCTATGAATTCCCGATCGGCGGGATGGACGGCCATATCCAGTTCGCGGTCAACCATATCGGCAAGCGGCGGTCCGACCTTCGCACGCTGGAAAATGAAATCGTCGGCAACTTCAAGGCCTATACGACCGCCGACTTCAGCATCGGGGTGAAGGGCGAGGGCTGGGGCGCCGACCTGTTCGCGACCAACCTGTTCGACAGCCGCGGCGTCATCAACAGCGCAGTGCAGTGCGGCGAGACCGTGTGCGGCGACGCCGATGGCGCGACGCCGGGTGGCGGCGTCTTCTATGACAATGTCATCCGTCCGCGCCTGATCGGGATCAAGGTCAGCAAGGATTTCTGACCGGGTGACCGATTTGCAAACCGACACCGAAAGGCCGGGCCAAAAGCTCGGCCTTTTGATGTGTATCGCGCTCGGCATGGGCAATATGATCGGGTCGGGGGTGTTCCTGCTCCCGCGCGACCTCGCCCCGCTCGGCTGGAATGCGATCATCGGCTGGGGCGTGTCGATCGCGGGCACGCTCTGCCTCGCGGTCGTGTTCGCGCGGCTGGCGAAAAGGCTGCCCGAGGGATGCGCCGCCTTCACCTATGGCGCCGCGGCCTTCGGACCCGGCACCGGCTTCATCGTCGCATGGAGTTACTGGATCAGCTGCTGGACCGTCGTTGCGACGCTCGCGGTCGCGGCGATCAGCAACATGTCGATCCTGATGCCGTCGCTCGGCGAAAAGGGCGCGGCGCCGGCGTTGATTGCGATCGGTTGCATCTGGTTCTTCACCATCGTCAATCTCTTCGGCGTCCGCCGCGCGGGGGGTGCGCAGCTCCTCACGCTCGGGCTCAAGCTGATCCCGGTCGTCGGCGCGGTGGTCGTAGGCGCCTGGGCGCTCGGCACCGGCGCGGCGCCGCCGCCGTCGATGGCGGGCACCCAGCCCGTCAGCCTGTCGGGGGTCAGCGAGGCGGCGACGCTGACGCTGTTCGCGCTGCTCGGTTTCGAAAGCGCCTGCGTCGTCAGCGACCGCGTCAAGGATCCCGAGCGCACCGTCCCGCGCGCGACGGTCATCGCGGCGGCGACGGTCGGCCTGCTCTACCTGCTGTCGTGCACGACGGTCACGCTGATGGTGCCGGTGGACGCGCTGCACGATTCGAACGCCGCCTATGCGACCTTCTTCTCGCGGCTCGTGAGCCCCGGCGCGGGACAGGTGATCGCGCTCTTCGCCGCGGTCGCCGCGCTCGGCGCGCTCAACGGCTTCGTCCTGCTGCAGGGCGACATTCCGCGCGACCTTGCGCACCGGCGGCTGTTGCCCGCGGCGTTCGCGCGCGACAATAAATTCGCCTCGCCGTGGATCACCCAGATCGTATCGAGCGGGCTCGCCAGCCTGATCGTCTACGCCAACTATTCGCGCGGGCTTGCCGATCTGTTCAATTTCATGGTGAAGGTGACCACCTCGACCGCGATCATCCTCTATATCGTCGGCTCGCTCGCCGCGCTGTGGCTCGAACGCCAGGGCGCGATCAAAGTCTCGGCCGGCTTCGCCGCGGCGACGATCGCGGGCTTCGTCTACAGCTGCTGGGCCTTCTATGGCGCGGGGCTCGAGGCCAGCCTGTGGAGCCTTGCAATGACCGCGGCAGGCCTGCCGATCTATTTCGCGATGCAGCGGCGACGCGTGGCGGCCGCCTGACGGCCTTGCGAAATGGCGCGAAATCGCCTAACGGCCGCACCCACCTGCCCGGATTCGGGCTTATCGGAGACGTAAAGTGTCGGAACGCCGGAACTATCAGGGATTGAATCCCTGCGGCCACCGCCCGCTGTCGTAGCGCGTTTTTGCTGACGCGGTGCGCCTGCTGGCGGCGCCGCACCCTCAATCCCCCATACTGATTTTCGCCGGCAGGCGCAGTGCGTCTGCGCGCCGGCCGCAGGCAGATATTCATGTTGCACGACAGTCATTGGGCGCGCGCGCTGGCGCGGGCCATCGCCCTCGATCATCCGGGCAGAAGCAAGGCCGGGCGCGCGCTGTCCGGCTGGGCCCGCACGCGCGCAAGCAAGTTCGGGTTGACGGAAAAAGAGATCGATCGCGCGATGCTGCTCGCGGGCCCGCAAGCAGCACCCGAAGGCGCGGTCGAAGAGGACAGCCTTGTGAAGGCGAACCGGCTGGCCGACGCGCTCGACCTCGCCGCCGACGAGCGTGCGCTGTTGCTGCTCGCGACGGCGATGGAGCGCGGCCCGCTGACGCGCAGCCTCGCCAAACTCGTCGAAAGCGAGGCGCTCGACATGGAGGCGCTGGTGAGCGCGCTCACCGGCTTCGCGCCGCACGCGATCCGCGGCGCCGAGGTGGTGCGGCTCGATCTCGTCGGGCGCTGGACGAACAAGGAAGGCAAGGTCGAATTCGGGCTCTGCTGGTCGTTCGAGCGGCTGCTCGATGCACGGCCGGAGCAGCATGACAGCCTGATCGACGGCCTGCTCGGCCGGCGCCAGACGGCGCGCCACGCGCTCGCCGCCTTCCCGGCGCAGCAGCACGATGCCGAACTGGCGCTGGCGTTGCTCGGCGGTGCGCTCGCGAACGGCGCGCGCGGGATCAACATCCTGATCCACGGCCCGCCCGGCACGGGCAAGACCGAATTGGCACGCACGCTCGCCGCGACGCTCGGCGAACCGCTGCATGCGGTGGGCGAAGCCGACAGCGACGGCGAGGAGCCGAGCCGGTTCGACCGCCTCGCCGCGCTGCGGCTGGCGCTGCGCACGCTCGAAAAGCGCGGGCGCGCGCTGCTGCTGTTCGACGAGATGGAAGATATGCTCGGCGATACGCGCGTCGAGCAGGATGGCCGCGTGCGCCGGCGCGCCGGGTCGAAGCTGTTCGTCAACCGGCTGATCGAGGACAATGTCGTCCCCGTGATCTGGACCTCGAACTGTATCGCCGACCTCGATCCCGCGATCCTGCGCCGTTTCAGCCTGTCGATCCGCATGGATTTCCCCGGCCTCGGCCACAGCCCGGCGATGCTCGCGCGCGTCAGCGCCGAAGAACAGGTCGCGGTCGACCCGGCGCTGCAGGCGCTCGCGGTGCACGCCCCCGAAACGGCGTCGCTGTTCCGCGTCGCGGCGCGCGCGGCCGCGCTGGCCGGCGATCCGGCCGCCGCGAACCGCTTTGCGGGTTCGATCCTCGGCGCGATGCGCGGCGAGGCGGTCGAAGCCCGCGCGCCGCGGGCGTTCGACGAGAGCTTGCTCGCCGCCGACACCGACCTCCCCGCGCTGTTCGCGACGCTCGCACGCGCGGACGCGCCCGCCGATTTCTCGCTGCTGCTTTCGGGGCCGCCGGGAACGGGGAAGACCGAGGCGGTACAGGCGCTGGCGCGCCGGCTCGGGCGGCCGCTGCACGTAAAGCGCGCGTCGGACCTGATGTCGAAATGGGTCGGCGAGACCGAGAAGGCGATCGCCGCGGCGTTTGCCGACGCGAAGCGGCAGGGCGCGATGCTCTTCTTCGACGAGGTCGAATCGCTCCTCGCCGACCGCGGGGGTGCGACGCGCGGCTGGGAGGTCAGCCAGGTCAACGAGCTGCTGACCTGGATGGAGGAGCATCCGCTGCCCTTCGCCGCGGCGACCAACCATGCGGCGAAGCTCGACCCGGCGTCGGCGCGGCGCTTTGTCTTCAAGGTCGAAATGCGGCGGCTCGACGAAGCGCGCGCGCGGCGGGCGTTCGCGCATTTCTTCGGGCGCGACGCCCCGGTGGCGCTCGACCGGCTCGACGGGCTGACCCTCGGTGATTTCGCGGTCGTCGCGCGTCAGGCGCGTTTCCTCGGCACGCTCGACGATGCGGCGCTGGTCGACCGGCTGCGGCGCGAGCGGGCGGCGCGCCCCGCGATGCCGCAGGCGATCGGCTTTGGCGCGGTGCCGGCGCTAGCGCCAACGGGGTGCGAAGAAACCCCGGTCGCGTAGAATCACCTCGGCGGCATTGTACCCCGGCGCGCCGGTCACGCCGCCGCCGGGGTGCGTCCCCGCGCCGCACATGTAGAGCCCCTTCACCGGCCCGCGATAGCCGCCGTTGCCGAGCACCGGGCGCGCCGCCCAGAGCTGGTCGAGGCTCATATTGCCGTGCATGATGTCGCCACCGACGAGCCCGAACTTGCGCTCGAGCCCCTTGGGCGACAGGCGCGTCTGCGCGATGATGCTCGCACGGAACCCCGGCGCGTGCTTCTCGACCGTGTCGATGATGCAGTCCGCAGCGGCGTCTTCCTCGTCGTCCCAATCGCGGCCGTCCGGAAGCTCGGGCGCGAACTGCTGGCAGAAGAGGCTGGCGACATGCTGGCCCGGCGGGGCGAGGCTGTCGTCGACGGTCGAGGGGATCAGCATCTCGACGATCGGCGCCTTCGACCAGCCATGCTGTTTCGCGTCGAGGAAGGCGCGGTCCATATAGTCGAGCGTCGGCGCGAGGATGATCCCCGACTGATGATGCTCGCCGGGTTCCGGGAGACAGGTGAATTTCGGCAGCTCCGACAGCGCGACATTCATGCGGAAGGTGCCGCTGCCCGCCTTGAAGCCCTTGATGCGGCGCTGGAAATCGGCGGGCAGGTCGGCCGCATCCATCATCCGCTCATAGAGCAGTTTCGGCCCGACATTGGCGATCACGCGCGCCGCCGCAATTTCCTCGCCGCCGACGAGCTTGACCCCGACCGCCTTGCCGCCGTCGACGAGCACCTTCGCAACCGGGCTTTCGCGGCTGATCTCGACCCCGAGGTCGCTGCACACCTTCGCCATGATCTCGGTGATCTTGCCCATCCCGCCGACACTGTGGCCCCACGCGCCCTTCTTGCCGTTCACTTCGCCGAAAACGTGGTGGAGGAGCACGTAAGCACTGCCCGGCGTGTCGGGGCTGGCATAATTGCCGACGACGGCGTCGAAACCGAAGGCGGCCTTCACCGCCTCGCTCTCGAACCAGCTGTCGAGCATCGTGCGCGCCGATTTGGTGAACAGGTCGAGCACGTCGCGCTGCTGTTCGAGGCTGAGCCCCGCGAAGCGCCGCCCCTGCCGCGCACCGTCGAGCAAGGTGCGCAGACCCTCGCCGACATTGGGCGGCACGCGCAGCGCGAGGTCGCGGAGCAGTTCGGCGACATTTTCGAGCGCATCATAATAGTGCGGCAGCACCTCGGCATCGCGCGCGCTGAACTTGCGGAACTCGGCCTGCGTGCGTTCGAGCCCGCCGCCGAGCTTCAGATAGCCGCCATCCTCCAGCGGCAGGAAATTGCTGATCGGCCGCTCGATCACGCGATAGCCATGATCGGCGAGCTTCATGTCGGCGATCACCTTGGGCTGGAGCAGGCTGACCGTGTAGCTCGCGACCGAATTGCGGAAGCCCGGCGCGAATTCCTCGGTCACCGCGGCGCCGCCAACGACGTCGCGCGCCTCGACGATCCGCACCTTCAGCCCCGCCTTCGCGAGATAGAAGGCGCAGACGAGGCCGTTGTGGCCGGCACCGATAATCAAGGCATCACAGGCTTTGGTCATTGAAACTCTTTCGCAAGCGGAGGCGGGACATGCTGGCGGCCGAAGCCGGGGCCGAGGAGCGCGTCGGCGCTCAACGACGGCTCCATCCCGCGGCGGGCGCATGCGCCAGCCGCGCCTCGGGAATGATGTCGCGCATCCGCGCGCAGAAATGCTTGAGGCACACTTCCCTGTCGCTGAGCGGGCCCATCGAGAAGCTCTTCGACTGCATCCCCGTCTGGACGCGGGTGATGAGTTCGGTGTCCTCGGCATTGACCTGGCGGTTGATACGCCAGTTCAGATAGCGCGCCGCCTTCATCTCGCGCCGTGCGTCGGGAAGCACGTATGAAATTTCGCGGATCAGGCACGTCGTCGGCCCGGTCGGCAGCCACTGCATGAAATCGACCTGGTCAGGATAGATATCGAACGCGACATTGGGCCACAGCTTGAAATAGAGCCAGTGGCGCTGGTTCGCTTGCGGAAGATGCGGCACCGAAGGCAGCAGCCGCTGGTACATGCGTTCGGACCAGTTCACCGACGGACGGTCGATCAGGTCGCCCCACATGCGGTCGACCTGGCTTTCGGCCTCGACGCCGTAGCTCTTGCCGAACAGGCGCGTCAGGCCGGGGTGTGCGACGGGGATGTGGAGGCCATCCGAATAATTGTCGCCGACATTCTTCCAGTTCACGTCACGCGGGCGGAGCGTGACGCGGCCGAGCGCGCCGAGTTCCTCGAAACGGTAGGGCGCGATCTGCGCCTCGTAGGGGGCCATCATCGACGCCACCGACGGGCCGCCGTCATCCTCCAGCCGGACGAACCAGAAGCCGCGCCATTGTTCAATTCCGACCGGGACGAGCCCCGCCCTGCCCTTGTCGAGCGTCGGATAGCTCGCGCTGTCGGGCACGCCGGTCAGCCGGCCGTCGAGTTCGTAGGTCCACGCATGATAGGGGCAGACGAGCTTCTTCGCGCAGCCGGCCGCGCCGTCGACGAGCCGCGAACCACGATGGCGGCAGACGTTGGTGAAGGCGCGCACCGCGCGGTCGATGCCACGCACGAGAATCACGCTTTCGCCGCAATAGTCGATGCTGTGCCAGTCGCCGATGTCCGGAATGTCGCTGTCGTGGCAGACGACCTGCCAGCTCGGGCGGAATATCCGTTCCATTTCAACCGCATGGAAATCGGGATCGCTGTACGTCCACGCGGGAAGCGACCAGCCGTCCAGAGAATCTTTGGGGGCGGGGTCGATATTCGCTGTGCGAAGCGGTGCAGTTGCCATGGCTCGTTCCTTGTTGTACGTACGTATAACAACATGACTGCCGCTCGCCAAGCCTTTACGCGCGAAAGCGCCGATGCCCGCCGGGCGGACCTGATCGAGGCGACCGCGGCGGTGCTGGCCGAACAGGGTCTGGCGGGGACGAACGTCCGCGCGATCTGCGCGAAAGCGGGGGTATCACCCGGCCTTTTGCGCCATTATTTCGCGGGAATCGACGATCTGGTCGCGGCGACTTACGCGGCGACGAGCGACCGGATGGACGCGATTTTCGCCGCCGCGGTCGAAGGTGCGCGACCCGATCCGCGCGCGCGGCTGACGGCCTATCTCACCGCAAGCTTCCGGCCGCCGGTGACCAACCCCGAACTGCTCGGCGCATGGACCGCCTTCTGGGCACTCGCGCGCAGCGATGCCCGGATGGCGGCGATCCATGCGGAAAGTTACGCGGGCTATCGCGCAAGGCTCGGCGAACTGCTGATTGCGTGCGGGGCGCCCGAGGCCGGACGGCTTGCGATCATGCTGACCGCGATGGTCGACGGGCTGTGGCTCGAACTGTCACTCGACGCCGCCAGCTTCGGGGCCGAAGCGGCGGCGTCGATGGTCGAACAGGCGGTGGCGGCGCTGCTGGAATAGCGGCACGGCCGTACGCGGTCAGAAGCTGCCCTTCGCCGGCCGCACGATGATCTCGCTGACGTCGACATCGTCGGGCTGCTCGACCGCGAAGCGGATCGCGCGCGCGATCGCATCGGGGGTTATCGCGACGCGGCGGAATTCGGCCATCGCATCGGCGGTCGCCGGATCGGTGATGTCGTGGCCGAGTTCGGATTCGACGACGCCCGGCGAGATGATCGTCGCACGGACGTCCTGATGTTCCTGCCGGATTCCGTCGGTGATCGCCCACACCGCGAACTTGGTCGCGCAATAGACCGCACCGGTCGGCACGACATAATGGGCGCCAAGCGAGGCGACGTTGACGAAATGGCCCGCCCCCTGCGCGGTGAAGGCGGGCAGCGCCGCCGCGATGCCATTGAGCACCCCGCGGATATTGACGTCGATCATCTGATCCCAATGCTGCACCTCCAGCGCCGCAAGCGGCGACAGCGGCATCACGCCCGCATTGTTGACGAGCACGTCGACGCGGCCAAAGCGCCGGACCGCATGGTCGACGAACGCCTGCATGTCGCCGCGGCTGGTGACATCGAGCGTGCAATAGTCGGCGGTCCCGCCCGCTGCCGCGATTTCGGCGGCGAGCACTTCGAGCCGGTCGGTGCGGCGGGCGCCAAGCAGCAATTTCGCGCCCGTCGCAGCAAGTTCGCGCGCGGTCGCGGCGCCGATGCCGCTGCTCGCGCCGGTGATGAGGATGACTTTGTCGGTGGTGCCCATGGTCGGTCTCCATTCAATCCCGGTCGGCCCGATGCCCACCGTTGAGACGCTTTTGGCCGGCATCGAGCGCCGAACGGTAGAGCCGAACTCCGCGATGCTTGCACGATCCTGCAAATCAGAACCGTGGCGCTTGCGAAGGCGCAACGAGAGTGCGACACCATCGCCATGACGAAACTCGATGATATGCGCGAAATATTGCTGCGACACGGCCCGACAGACGGGATTCACGCGTGCGCCCTGCCGCGCGTGTCGCTTGTCCGTAGCTCCGAACCGAGCGAGCCGATGCCCGTGGTGTACGAACCCTCGCTGTGCCTCGCGATGAGCGGGCGCAAGCGCGTGCTGCTGGGCGACGCCAGCTTCGTCTATGACAGCGCGCAATATCTGATCGTCTCGGTCGACCTGCCGGTGCGCGGCATGGTCGTCGATGCGCGCCCCGACGATCCCTATCTGTGCCTGAAGATCGACCTCGACATCACCGTGCTCGGCGAGCTGCTGCTGCTGCATGACGCGCGGGTGCGACGCACCGGTCATGCTTCCCCGATCGCGGTCGGCGACATCGACCCCGCGCTGCAGGATGCGGCGTTGCGGCTCCTGCGGTTGCTCGATACGCCCGACGACATCGCCGCGCTCGCGCCGCTCGTCGAACGCGAGCTTCTCTACCGGCTGCTAACCGGATCGCAGGGGGCGATGCTGCGCCATATCGCGACCGCCGACACGCGGCTCCACCAGGTCAGCCGCGCGGTGACATGGATCAAGGACAATTATGCCGGGGCGTTCAGCATCGACCATCTGGCGGGGCTGGCGGGGATGAGCCCGTCGTCCTTTCACGCGCATTTCAAGGGCGTCACCTCGTTCAGCCCGCTGCAATACCGGACGCAGCTGCGGCTGCTGGAGGCGCGGCGGCTGATGGTGTCGGAGGCGATGGACGCGGCAAGCGCCGGGTTCCAGGTGGGATATGAGAGCCCGTCGCAGTTCAGCCGCGATTACAATCGCGCCTTCGGCATGCCGCCGTTTCGCGACGCCGCACGGCTCAGAGCGATGCCGGAATATCGTTTGAGCGCGTGAAGGCGAAGCGCCGCCCCGCATCGGAGCGACGCTCGCTCATCCTATTTCGACAAATCGCGCAGCAGACTGTCCCAATGCGCGAGCGCCGGGGCGATCGCATTGACCGGCGCGCGCTCGTTGAGGCCGTGCGCGAAGCTGTCGCTCGCCTTTGAAAACAGGCCCGCGACGCCATAGCTCGGCACCCCGGCGATGCGGAAATGATAGCTGTCGGTGGCGCCCGCGCTCATCGACGGGATGATCGGCAGCCCCGGCGCGCGCGCATGGACCGCCTTCGTCACCGCCGCCATGACGTCGGGGCGCAGCGGCGAGGCGTCGCTGGCGCTGGCATCGGGGTCGGTGTTCACCTTGACCGCGGGGTCGGCGATGATTTTTTCGAGTTCGGCGCGCACCGTTTCGACCGCGACGCCGGGGAAAATACGGCAGTTGATATTCGCGGTGGCGCGCTGCGGCAGCGCGTTTTCGGCGTGGCCGCCCTTCACCAGCGTCGGCACGCAGGTGGTGCCGATCTGGCCGACATATTCGGGATCGGCGCGGATCTTCGCGATCGCCGCCGCGTCGGCGGGGTTGGCGGCAAATGCCTTGAGCGCCGCGCCGATGTCGCCGCCGACCTGGTCGGCAACGATCGGCATGCCGATCTTCGTCAGCTCGTTCTGCTGCGGCGTGAAGCGGTACGCGCCGACCTTGGCGAGTGCGGTCGACAGCTGGACGATGGCATTGGTGTCCGACGGACGCGAGCTGTGCCCGCCGGGATTGGTGACCTCGAGCGTGAAATCGGCATAGGTCTTCTCACCCGCCTGCAGCCCGTAATATTTGGGCTTGCCGTCCTCGCCGATCGTTCCGCCGCCGCCGTCGCCGTTCAATGCGAATTCGGCGCCCTTGTATTTCGCCGCGAGCGCGCGCGTCGTCGTCATCGAGGTTTCCTCGTCGCCCGAGAGCAGCAGGATGATCGAACGCTTCGGCTTGAAACCGTCCTTTTTGAGCTGCGCCATCGTCGCGACCATCATCGAGACGTCGAACTTGTTGTCTTCGGACCCGCGGCCGAAAATATAGCCATTCTCCTCGACCGGCACGAAGGGGTCGCGCGTCCAGTCCTTGGGGTCGGCCTCGACAACGTCCATATGGCCGAGCAGCACGATCGTCTTCTGCTTCGTCGTCCCGTGCAGCGTCGCGGCGAAGGTCGCGGTCTCGCCGATCGGCGTGATTTCGATATCGCCATCGGCATAGCCCGCGGCCTTGAGCACGCTCGCATAATAGGCCGCAAGTTCGGGCACCTTGCCGCGGCCTTCGACGGTCGGGATCGCGATACTGTCCTTCAGGATTTTCTTGGCGACCTCGGTGTCGGCGGGCTTGGCGTGGACAGGCGCGGCAGCAAGTAAGGCGGCGGCGAGGGCGAGCGGGGCGGTAAGGTTGCGCATGGAAACGGACCCTAACCAGCTGTCATCCCGGCGCAAGCCAGGATCGCTTGCGTTGTGGCAGGGCGGCAGCGGTCCCGGCTTTCGCCAGGACGACGATATCCTATGCCGCCTTCTTCGCCTTCGGCGCCGGGGTCTTCGGCTTGTAGCGGCACAGGTCGTCGACCGGGCAGCGCCAGCATTCGGGCGTCCGCGCCTTGCAGATATAGCGGCCGTGAAGGATCAGCCAGTGGTGCGCGCCGACGCGGAAGGGTGCGGGCGTCTCCTTCTCCAGCTTCTTTTCGACCGCGAGCACCGTGTTGCCCGGTGCGAGCCCGGTGCGGTTGCCGACGCGGAAGATGTGCGTGTCGACGGCGAAGGTCTCCGCCCCGAAGGCGCAGTTCATCACGACATTGGCGGTCTTGCGCCCGACGCCGGGCAGCTCGACGAGCGTGTCGCGGTCGGCGGGCACCTCGCCGCCGAAGTCGCGGACGAGGATTTCGCTGAGCGCGATGACATTCTTCGCCTTCGCGTTGAACAGCCCGATCGTCTTGATGTGCTGCTTGAGGCCCTCTTCGCCGAGGTCGACCATCGCCTGCGGCGTCTTCACCTCCTGAAACAGCCGCCGCGTCGCCTTGTTCACACCGACGTCGGTCGCCTGCGCCGAGAGCACGACCGCGACGAGCAACTGGTAGGTATTGCCGAATTCCAGCTCGGTCTCGGGGCTGGGGTTCAGTTCCGCGAGGCGGCGGTAGAATTCGAAAATATCAGCCTTCTTCATGCCGTCACGACAGCCCCAGCACTTGCGGCATCGTGTAACGATCGGGCTTCTGGCGGAGCAGCCACAGCGCCGCGTGCACCGCGCCGCGCGCGAAGATCATGCGGTTTTCGGCGCGGTGCGAGAGGGTGATCATCTCCTCGGGCCCGGCGAAGATCACGTCATGATCGCCCGCGACGGTACCGCCGCGCAGGCTCGCAAAGCCGATCTTGCCATGCCCGCGCGCGCCGGTCAGGCCGTCGCGGCCGCGTTCGGAACATGTCGCAAGGTTGATCCCGCGCCCCTCGGCGGCGGCTTGCCCCAGCAGCAGCGCGGTGCCGCTCGGCGCGTCGACCTTCATCCGGTGGTGCATCTCGACGATCTCGATATCATATTCGGGGTCGAGCCGCGCCGCCGCCTCGCGCACCAGATGCGCGAGCAGGGTGACGCCGAGCGAGGTGTTGCCCGTCTGGAGCACCGCGATTTCGCGCGCCGCATCGTCGATCAGATAATGATGGCGCTCCTCGAGCCCCGTCGTGCCGATGACGATCGGTTTCCGCGCCGCGACGCAGGCGTCGAGCGTCACTTCGAGCGCCGCGGGCGAGGAAAAGTCGACGAGTACGTCGCTTTCGCCCGCGAGCTTCACGACATTGCCGCCGCGGTCGACGCCGCAATAACGCTGCCCCGCTTCGGATATGGCGGCGGCGAGCGCGACGCCCATCCGCCCTTCGCTGCCGATAATGCCGATGCTGGTCATGGCTTGCCTTTCCTGCCCCCGTCATGCTGAAGCGCGTTCAGCACCCGTCCGCCTAGCGGCTGTGGCCCCCGAATCAAGAAGAACAGGATAGCATGTCCCCGATCCAGAATATCGTCATCCTGACCGGCGCCGGGGTTTCGGCCGAAAGCGGCATCGACACGTTTCGCGACGCCGGCGGATTGTGGGAACAGCACCGCGTCGAGGACGTCGCGACGCCCGAAGCCTTTGCGCGCGACCCCGACCTCGTCCTGCGCTTCTACGACATGCGGCGCGAGGCGATCCAGACCAAGGCGCCAAACGCCGCGCACGAGGCGCTGGCGCGGCTCGACGCCGCGTGGCCGGGCGACCTTCTGATCGTCACGCAGAATGTCGACGACCTGCACGAACGCGCAGGGGCGAAGCGGCTGATCCATATGCACGGCGAGCATCTGAACGCCTGGTGCACCGCGTGCGACACGCGGAGCCCGTGGACCGGCCCGCTGCTCGATCGCCCTGCGTGCACCGCGTGCGGCACCGTCGGCACGCTGCGCCCCGACATCGTCTGGTTCGGCGAGATGCCGTACCGGATGGACGATATCTATCAGGCGCTGAACCGCGCCGACCTGTTCGTATCGATCGGCACGTCGGGCGCGGTCTATCCGGCGGCAGGCTTCGTGCGCGAGGCGCGCGCGGCGGGCGCGCGGACGCTCGAACTCAATATGGAACCAAGCCAGGGCAGCCACTGGTTCGACGAGGCGCGGCACGGGCCCGCAACACGGCTGGTGCCCGAGTGGGTCGAGGAAATCCTCCGCTAGCGCCGCGCGGCGAAGAAATCCCGGAGCAGCGCCGCGGCTTCGCTTTCGCCGATCCCGTCATAGACTTCGGGCCGATGGTGGATCGTCGGCTGCGCGAAGATGCGCGGACCGTGGACGACCGCGCCACCCTTCGGATCGTCGGCCCCATAATAGAGGCGCGCGATGCGCGCGTGCGCGATCGCACCGGCGCACATCGCGCAGGGTTCGAGCGTGACATAGAGGTCGCAGCCGTCGAGCCGCTCGTTGCCCAGCTTTGATGCCGCAACGCGAATCGCGACGATTTCGGCGTGCGCGGTCGGATCGTGCGATTCGCGCGGACGGTTGTGCCCCTCCGCGATAATCGCGCCGTCCTTGACGATCACCGCGCCAACGGGCACTTCGCCCCATTCGGCGGCAATGCGCGCGAGATCAAGCGCGCGGCGCATCGGTTCGGGGAGCGGAAACTGGGCCATCATTGTCTGTTCCTACTGCGCAGGAACGTCCGGCACCAGCCCGCTCCCCCACCCGGCCGCCCACAGAGTAAACTGGTTTGGGCGGCCGGGTGGGGGAGCGGGCTGGTGCCGGATCCACGCAGTAAAAACGGCCCTATTCGCTTGACGAATCTCCTGCAAGCCGATAAGCGCGCGCCTTTCCCGGCTCACTCCGGTCCTGTTCTACCCGATTTGTCGGGAAGTGCCCGGACGCCGATCCGAAATTTTTTACGAGGACGAAGACCATGTCGCGCATCTGCGAACTGACCGGCAAGGGCCGCCAGGTTGGCCACAATGTCAGCCACGCCAACAACAAGACCAAGCGCACCTTCCTGCCCAACCTGCAGAATGTGACGTTGCTGTCGGATGCGCTCGGCAAGGGCGTGAAGCTGCGCGTGTCGACGCACGGCCTGCGCACCGTCGAGCATAATGGCGGCCTCGACAACTGGCTGCTGAAGGCCGGCGACGACCAGCTGTCGGCTTCGGCCCGCAAGGTGAAGAAGGAAGTCGCAAAGAAGCTGGCCGAAAAGGCCGCTTAAGCACTTTCGAATCGCTGAAGCATCGAGGCGGCCGGGCTTACCGGGCCGCCTTTTTGCTGTCCGGCGTCTTTTTGGCCGGCACCTTTTCGGGCGGCAGATCGACGAGTTCGAACTGGAGCAGCAGGCTGCGCTGCCACACATTGAAATTATTATCGGCGACGAGCCACAGCCAGGTGCGCCCTTCCTCGACCGAAATCGCCGCGCCTTCGTAATTTTCGGCAAGCGGCCGGGGAACTCGACCAATCGTCCGCGACCGCACGACGGCATCCCTTGCGATATCGGCGGGGTCGACGATTGCGAGGATCGTGGTGAACACCGGGTCGAAGCCGAGCCGCCGGTGCACGAGCAGGATTCGCCCGTCGGGCAGCGCCGCGGCGTCGCTGACCAGCCCGCGCCCCGCCGAATCGTAAAAGAAGCGAAGCGGCGCGGGGCCGGGCGCCGCCGGATCGCCGGTGTAGATCAACCCCTCACGACCGCGCGGGTCGCGATCGGCATCTTCCGAAAAGACGACCGTCCGTCCGTCGGCGAGCCGCGTCATCGCCTCGGGCCCGCTATTCCTTGGCCAGCGTGGTCCGGGCAATGCGCGGCGCGATTCGATTTGCGCAAGCCCGGCGTCGAGACGCCAGACCTGATTGACCACCTCCAACGCGACCCAGACCTTGCCGCTGGCAGCGTCGACGAACATCGCTTCGGTATCGGCCATCGCCTTGCGTGGCGCGCTGCCGTCGATCGTCGGCAGCGCGCGGATCCGGACCGACGACACGGCGCCGCGCGAATCGAACAACAGGCGGGTCGAATAGCCGTTGTCGCCGATGAGCAGAAACTGCCCCGGCGCGGTGCGGGCGAGCGCGGAGAAACCCCCGAAGCGGCTATGCGGACTGACGAGATGCCAGCCGCGCACAAAGCGCATTACGCCGCTCTTTTCAGGCGCGAAGACAAGCGGGCGCGCCGCGGCACTCTGGGTCAGATCCTCTCCCGGATAACGCATCACCGTGCCGGGTACCGGGCCGACGGCAACGAAGATCAGGGCGGCGAGGAGCAGGCGGCGCATCGCCGCGGCGTAGGGCGGCCGTGGGTGAAAGGGAAGCGGTTCACCGCAGAAAGCTGAACGCCAGCCAACAACCATGTTCAGGCTTCGCTCAATGCGAATCGGGCAAAACCTGTTTCATCGACAACGCCCAGTCGGGCCAATGACGACGAAGGAGAACGAAAATGAAAAAGATGGTGACCCTCTCGATCGCCGCCCTGATGTCCGCCGCGACGCTGGGCATGGCGGCTCCCGCCGCGGCGCAGAACGGCTATTACGACCGCGACGGCTATTCGAGCTATTACAGCGGCTACGACCGCGACGACCGTCGCTATGACCGCTATGACCGCCGCGACTATCGCCGCGACCGCCGCGATTACCGCAACGACCGCCGTTATTATCGTGGCGACCGCCGCCACTATCGCCAGTGCGACAAGGGCACCGGCGGCACCGTGATCGGTGCGATTGCGGGCGGCCTTGCCGGTCATGAAATTGCCGGTCGCGGCGACCGTACGGTCGGCACGATCATCGGCGGCGCCGTCGGCGCCATCGCCGGCCGCGCGATCGACAAGGGGAATGACGGCTGCCGTTAAGAGGCTGTCCCGACCCCCAATAATTTCCTCTCCCCTTTCACCCCGTCCGGCCTCCAGCCGGGCGGGGTTTTCTTCGTGCGACGCCACTGTGGGACGAGAAGCTTGCCATGGAGGCGCGGGAAGCCTAGGTTTGCTGCCAAGTGCACGCTCGCGGTTTTGCGGGCGCGTGAGCAGACAGGTAATAATAGCCATGCGGCAAATGGCAGCGCCATCGAGGCGACCGCCGCGGCCCGGCCCGGCGGTAAAAGGACGAAACAAGGCGGGCGGCGATGCGCGCCCGATGCCGGTCACCCGGCCGCGCAGCTACGCCGCGATCGACCTTGGCACCAACAATTGCCGGCTTTTGATCGCGCGCCCGCAGAATGGCGAGCTCGTCGTCATCGACGCCTTTTCGCGCATCGTCCGCCTCGGCGAAGGCCTTCACGGCACGGGAAAGATCAGCGATGCCGCGATGGACCGGACGGTCGCTGCGCTGTCGATCTGCGCCGACAAGCTCCGCCGCCGCCACGTCTCGCTGTCGCGCGCGGTCGCGACCGAAGCGTGCCGCCGCGCGAGCAACGGCGAGGAACTCGCCGACCGCGTGCGGCGCGAAACGGGGATCGTCCTCGACATTATTTCGGCGGCCGAAGAGGCGCGCCTTGCCGTTCTCGGCTGCCACAATCTGATGGAGCCCGGCGACGGCCCGGCGCTGATCTTCGACATCGGCGGCGGCTCGACCGAGCTGATGCACGTCGATGTGTCGGACCAGGACGTCAAGATCCACGACTGGATCAGCGTGCCATGGGGCGTCGTATCGCTGACCGAGCATGCCCCGCTGCCCGAAGACAGCCTTGCGGGCCGCCAGGCCGCCTATGCGCATATGCGCGCGGTGACGCGCGACGCCTTTGCCGCCTTTGCCGGGCGCGCCGAACGTTTCGCCGGCCAGTCGCTCCGCCTGCTCGGCACCAGCGGCACGGTGACGACGCTCGCCAGCGTCTTCCTCGACCTGCCGCGCTACGACCGCCGCGCGGTCGACGGGCTCGTCGTCCCGTCGGACGCGATGCGCGACATCAGCCGCCGCCTCGCCGATGCAAGCATCGCCGACCGCGCCGAGATCGCGTGCATCGGCCGCGAGCGCGCCGACCTCGTCGTCGCCGGCTGCGCGATCCTCGAGAGCATCATCGACCTGTGGCCCGCCGCGCGCGTCGGGGTCGCCGACCGCGGCATTCGCGAAGGCATCCTGCGCTGCCTCGCGATGCAGGGCCGTGATATCCCGGTCACCCGCCGCGAGTATCGCAAATGAGCGGCGCCGGCGGCAAAGGTGGCAGCGGCCGCGGCGGCCTGCACGTGCGGGTCAAGACCGCGCGCAAGCGCAGTGTGTCGTCGACGCGCTGGCTGCAACGGCAACTCAACGACCCCTATGTCCGCCGCGCGCAGGCCGAGGGTTATCGCTCGCGCGCTGCGTACAAGCTGATCGAACTCGACGAAAAATTCGGTTTCCTCAAGAAATCGCGCGCCGTTGTCGACCTTGGCATCACCCCCGGCGGCTGGTCGCAGGTCGTCCGCAAGGCGAACCCCCGCGCGCGCGTCGCGGGGATCGATCTGCTTGCGTGCGAGCCGATCGAGGGGGTCGCGATCCTCGAAATGGACTTCATGGACGATGCGGCGCCCGACGCCCTGATCGAGGCGCTCGGCAGCGCCCCCGACCTGGTGATTTCGGACATGGCGGCGAACACTGTCGGCCATCCGCAGACCGACCATCTGCGCACGATCGGGCTGGCCGAGACCGCCGCCGATTTCGCGGTGCAGAATTTGCTGCCCGGCGGCGCCTTTGTCGCCAAGGTGTTCGCGGGCGGCGCCGATCGCGAGCTGCTGACTTTACTCAAACGTCACTTTTCAACGGTAAAGCACGCCAAACCGCCGGCGAGCCGCAAGGGGTCGCCCGAACTTTATGTCATTGCGCAGGGCTTCAAGGGCCGCGGCGATGGTGCGGAAACCGAATAGACAAGCGAATGGGTCGAACCGGGGAGAATGTTGATGGGTAAGTCGAGGCAGTCGGTCGCGGCGGTGACGCTCGCAGCACTGATGCTGGCATCGTGCGGGGGCGGTGAAGGAAGCCTTGGAAGCGGTGGTCCGATCACCGTTCCGCCGACGCCGACGCCGACCCCCACGCCGACCGCAAACTGCGGCCTCGCGGCGCGCCAGTCCTTCGCCAAGGCGGTGATCGACGAATGGTATCTGTTCCCGAGCGACGTCGCGAGCGGCGTCAATCCCGCAAGCCACGGCACCGTCCAGTCCTATATCGACGCGCTGGTCGCGCCCGCGCGGGCGCTGAACAAGGACCGTTTCTTCACCTACATCACCTCGATCGCCGAGGAGAACGCCTTCTTCGCCAACGGATCGAGCGCCGGCTTCGGCATCCGCCTCGCCTATGATGCGGTGAACCAGCGGATCGTCATTGCCGAAGCCTATGAAGGCGCCCCCGCCTTTGCCGCAGGCATCGATCGCGGAACCGCGATCGTCGGGATCGGCACGACCGCTGGCAATGTGCGCAGCGTCTCGAGCATCGTCGCGGCCGAAGGAACGGCGGGGCTCACCACCGCGCTCGGCCCGAACGATCCGGGCGTGAGCCGTGTGCTGCGCATCACCGACGCCGCCGGCACGCGCGACGTCACGGTGGCCAAGGCGGACTATTCGCTCGACCCCGTTTCCGACCGCTATGGCGCAAAGATCATCAGCGAGGGCGGGCGAAACTATGGCTATCTCAACCTGCGCACCTTCATCTCGTCGGCCGACCCGCAGCTCCGGACGGCGTTCCTGAATTTCAGGAACCAGGGGGTGACCGACGTCATCATCGACTTCCGCTACAACGGCGGCGGGCTCGTTTCGACCGCCGGGTTGATGGGCGACCTGCTTGGGCGGGGCCGCACGTCGAGCGAGATTTTCTCGCAACTGGTCTTCCGGCCGTCGAAAGCGTCCGCGAATAACGAAACGCGCTTTTTCACCGCACAGCCCGAATCGATCGCGCCGACGCGTATCGCCTTCATCGGCACCGGGTCGACCGCATCGGCGAGCGAACTCGTGATCAATTCGATGCTGCCCTATCTCGGCGCGAATATGACGCTGGTCGGCGCCAACACCTTTGGCAAACCGGTGGGCCAGATCGCGCTCGACCGGGCCGAGTGCGACGACCGGATGCGCGTCGTCGCCTTTGCGACCGCCAATTCGGCCGGTGCGAGCGACTATTATGACGGGTTGGCCCCCAAGATCGCGAACAGCTGCGCCGCGAACGACGATTTGAGCCTGCCGCTCGGCGATCCGCGCGAAGCGTCGGTGCGCGCGGCGATCGGCTTTCTTTCGGGCACCGCCTGCACGACGCGCATCGCCGACGCCAGCGCCGGTGCAGCGGCGCGAAGCAGCCGGTCGCCGGCGCTGGCGCGGCCCGAAATGCTGATGTCCGACCGGCCGAGCGCCGCGCAGCGCGAGCTGCCGGGGCTGTTCTGACAATCGCTCTGTCGCATTGCAGCAATTGACCGCGGCCCGGAAATAGGGCTAACGGCCGCGGCAAGCGACAGGTTCCCCGGCGACGGGGAGCAGGGTCTTTCCTGGCTAGATCGAGGCGCCGTGACGGAGCTGATTTTGGCCGAGTGCAAGGAGCGAGAAGGGAGCGATGCCTTTGCATCGTGACCGACGAGCGACACGGCAATCGACCAAAATCAGCCCGCCCCTTTGGGGTTGGCGCTGGAAGGGGCTCGGACGGCGTCGCGTTGCTTGTCCGGGCAACCAGCCCGGCCCGCGCAACGCTCCTCGCCGAACCCCTTCCAGCGCCAATCACGGCGCCTCGATCTAGCCAGGAGAGACCCCAAGAGGGAACGGGAAAACCCCGGCTGCCCCTGCAACTGTACGCGGCGAGCCATCGGCCACTTGCCATTGGGATTCCTGTCCCGAGAAGGCGGCCGACCGGCGCTGACCCGCAAGCCAGGAGACCTGCCCGTCGCCGTCGTCTTTCGCGCGGACAGGGTGTGCCGGGCGGACGGGGGTGAACCCGCATGACGACAAGCTTGGCCGCGTTCGCGCGCGGGCACGATGTCGTGCGTCCCCGGGACAACCGCATCGACCGCGCGCGTGGGCGGCACTGTCGAGGGGTTATCCAGTGTTCAAAGCGATTTTCCGAAGTTCGATCTGTCTCGCCGCCGTTGCCGCCTCCTCCGCCGCGGCCGCCGACGAGGCGTCCACCGCGCACGCCGTCGCCGCCGACGGCGACAGCATCATCGTCACCGCAACGCGCGCGCCGCTGACGCTCGACGAAGTGCCGTCGTCGATCGCGGTGCTCGACAAGGAGGCGATCGATCGCGCGCAGGACATCGGCGTGACCGAACTCCTGCTCCGCACGCCGGGCATCAGCATCTCGCGCAACGGCGGTTACGGCACCTCGACCTCGCTGCGCATCCGCGGCGCCGAATCGGAGCATAGCGTCGTCGTCATCGATGGCGTGAAGCTCAACGACCCGTCGTCGACGGGCGGCGGCTTCAACTTCACCAACCTGCTCGCCGGCGACATTGCGCGGATCGAGGTGCTGCGCGGGCCGCAGTCGATCCTGTGGGGCAGCCAAGCGATCGGTGGGGTGGTCAACGTCGTGACAGCCTCGCCCGAAAAGGGCCTCGAAGGCAGCTTCGATCTCGAGGCCGGATCGCGCGAGACCGTCAGCGCGCGCGCGGCGATCGGCGGCCGCACCGGGCCCTTGAGCTGGCGCATCGGCGGCCAGCGCTTCACCACCGACGGCATTTCGTCGCACGGGAAGGCATTCGGCGGAGTCGAGCGCGACGGCTATCGCAACCACAGCGTGTCGGGCCGCGCCGGACTGGCGCTCGCCGACAATGTCAGCGCCGAGGTGCGCGGTTACTATTCGAGCGGCCGCGTCGAATTCGACGGGTTCAACACCGACAGCAACGATTACGGACTCAACAAGGAGTTCGTCGGCTATGCGGGGCTCAATTTCGACCTTGCGGACGGGCGCTTCCGCAACCGGGTCGCCTATGCCTACACCAACACCAACCGCGACAATTTCAACCCCGACCGCGCGCGGCCGCGCAGTTTCGAGGCCGATGGCAAGAACAAGCGCTGGGAATATCAGGGCAGCTTCGATCTGACCGACGGCATCACCGCGATCTTAGGGGTCGAGAATGAGCGATCGGATTTCCGGAGCCGTTCGCCTGCCGCCTCGCTCGCCACGCCGCTCCCGGCCTTCGCGCGCGGCAAGGCCGAGCTGACGAGCGCCTATGGCCAGCTCAGCGTCGAGCCCCTCGACGGGCTGACATTGAACGGCGGCGTGCGGTACGACGATCACGACCGCTACGGCGGCAAAACCCTGTTCGCCGCGGGCGGCGTGTGGCGCCTTGCGACCGGAACCGTGCTGCGCGCGAGTTATGGCGAGGGCTTCAAGGCGCCGTCGCTCTATCAGCTGTTCAGCGAGTACGGGAATGTCGGGCTCGACCCCGAGGAAGCGCATGGCTGGGAAGCGGGCATCGAACAATATCTGTTCGACCGCAGGCTCGTCGTCGGCGCGGCCTGGTTCGACCGCAAGACGAAAAACCAGATCATCTTCAACAGCTGTTCGTCGACGACGACCAACCCGATGTGCTTCGTGCCGGGCGACCCCGTGACGCGGCGTTTCGGCTATTATTCGAACGTTGCGCGCAGCGAAGCGCACGGCGTCGAAGCTGCCGCGGCGCTGACGCTGGGCGGCCTGACGCTCGACGGCAACTACAGCTGGATCGTCGCCGAGGACCGCTCGCCGGATGCCGCCAATTTCGGTAAATGGCTGCCACGCCGCCCGCGCAACACCGCCAATGCATCGGCGAGCTATGGCTTCGGTTTCGGGCTCGAACTCGGCGCCGCGGTGCGCTGGTCGGGCAAGAGCTATGACAATGCGAGCAACGCCCAGCGGCTCGACAACTATACGCTCGTTGACCTGCGCGCCGAGTTCGCGCTGTCCGACGCGGTCAAGCTGTTCGCCCGCGCCGAGAATATCTTCGACGAGCAATATATGACGGCGTTCCGTTATGGCTCGCTCGGTCGCAGCATTTACGCCGGCATCCGGGGGCGCTTCTGATGGTCGCGCTCTCGGACCGGAGCGCATCGGCGCTGTGGGTCGCGTTGCTCACCGCGGCGAGCACCGTAACGACGCTCGCACTCGGCTGCGCGACGCCCTTTCCGTCGCTGGCGGCGCTCGCGGCGGTGCATATGCGCCGCCAAGGCGGCATCGCGCTGATGCTGCTCGCGTGGGCCGCGAGCCAGTGCGTCGGCTTCTTCCTGCTCGGCTATCCGCGCGACGGGAGCACGCTGGCGTGGGGCGCGGGGCTCGGCACCGCGGCGGTGGGCTCTGCGCTCGCAAGCTATGCGGCGTTGCAGGCGCTCCAATACCGCCCGGTCGCGGCGCGGCTCGGCCTCGCCTATGCGGCGGGGTTCACGGCGTTCAAGGGCATCATCCTCGCATGGGCACTCGTACTCGGCGGGCTGCACACGGCGGTGGCGCCCGACCTGCTCGCCGAACAGTTCGTGCGCAACGGCGCGATCCTGATCGGGCTCTATGCCCTGTATCGCGCGCTCGTCGCGATCGGGGTCCCGGCGCCGCCGCGACAAGCGACGGCCGCCTGATGCTGACGCGCGTCGACCCGGGGCCGGCGGTGGTAGTGTGCAACACCTGCCGCCACAGCCGCGAGTCCCGGGACGACGCGACAGGCGTGCGCGGCGGCGCCCGGCTGGTCGCGGCGCTGAAACAGCTCAAGGAAGACGAGCCGCGCTACGCGGGTATCGCGGTGCAGGAAATGGCGTGCCTCTTCGCGTGCCAGGACCATTGCACCGTCCACCTGCGCGCGCCGGGCAAGGTCGGTTATGTACTTGGCCGGTTCGCCGGCGACGAAGCATCTGCGCGCGCGATCCTCGACTATGCGGTCCACTATGCCGCGAGCGAGCATGGCCGCGTCCCCTTTTCTCTTTGGCCCGAAGGCGTCAAAGGACATTTCATCACGCGCACCCCGCCGCCAGGATTTGTCGCCGAATGACCAGCTTTCCTTCCGTCCAGGCCTTCGAAGCGGCGCTTGCCGACTTGCGCGAGCCCGAACCCCATGCCGAAGCCGACGCGCGGACGCGGCAGGGTGAACTCACCAAACCGGCGGGATCGCTCGGACGACTCGAAGAGCTGGCGATCTTCTTCGCCGGCTGGCAGGGTAAGGCGCGGCCGAAAATCACCCGCGCGCGCGCCGCGATCTTCGCCGGCAATCACGGCGTCACCGTCCATGGGGTCAGCGCCTTTCCGCCCAGCGTCACCGCCCAGATGGTGGCCAATTTCGCGAACGGCGGGGCGGCCATCAACGCCTTGTCCGACGCGGCGGGGCTGGAACTGGCGGTCGTTGCGCTCGATCTCGACCGGCCGACCGCCGATTTCACCGTCGATGCGGCGATGAGCGAGGGCGACTGCCTCGACGCGCTGAACCGCGGCGCAGCCGTGGTCGACGCCGACCTCGACCTGCTCGCCCTCGGCGAAATGGGGATCGGCAATTCGACCGCCGCCGCCGCGCTCTGCGCGCGCAGCTTTGGCGGCAGCGCGGCCGATTGGGCCGGGCCGGGCACCGGGATCGACGGCCATGGCGTCGCGCGCAAGGCCGCGGTGATCGACCAGGCGATCGCCTTCCATGCCGACGCCCCGCGCACGGCGTTCGAGACGCTGCGCCGCGTCGGCGGGCGCGAGATCGCGGCGATCGCCGGCGCGATCCTGCGCGCCCGCCAGCTCGGCATTCCGGTGCTGCTCGACGGCTTCATCTGCACCTCGGCGATCGCCCCGCTCGCGGCCGAAAACCCCGCGATCGCGGGTCATTGCATCGCGGGTCATTGCTCGGCCGAACCGGGACACAGGCGCCTGCTGGGTCAGCTCGGCCTCGTCCCCCTGCTTGCGCTCGAGATGCGGCTCGGCGAAGGTAGCGGCGCGGCGGTCGCGGCCAACATCATTCGCAGCGCGCTCGCCGCGCACGACCGCATGGCGACCTTTGCCGAGGCCGCGGTTTCGGCGTCGCTGTGAGTGGCTTCGCGCTCCACCTGCTGCGGCACGGCGCGACCGAAACGCCGGGATTGTTGATGGGCCGCACCGACGGGGTGCCGACGAACGAAGGCGTCGCCGCTTGCGTGGCGCAAGCCCAAGGCCTCGGCATCGAGCGCCTGATCGCATCCGACCTCCATCGCAGCCGCGCGGCGGGCGAAGCGATCGGCGCGGCGGTGGGTGTGCCACTCGCCATCGACCCGCGCTGGCGCGAACTCGATTTCGGCGACTGGGACGGCAAGGCCGCGAGCACGCTCGATCCCGGCGTCCTCGGCCGCTTCTGGGACGATCCCGACGCGAACCCGCCGCCGGGCGGCGAGTGCTGGTCGGCGCTCACCGCGCGTGTGTCCACCGCCATCGCCGACCTTTCCCCCGTGCCTACCCTCATCGTCACCCACGGCGGCGCGATGCGTGCCGCACTCCACGCCCTGTGCGGGTTCGACCCGTGTCAGCTCTGGGCGTTCGACCTCGCTTATGCATCGCTGCTTTCGCTCCGCGTCTGGCCGGGCGAACGGCCGGGCGCACAGATTGCAGGGTTGTACGCATGAAGGGATTGATCGTCGCGATCCAGTTCCTGACGCGCCTGCCGACGCCGCGCATCGCCATGTCGAGCGACGAGTTCGCGGCGTCGATGCGCTGGTTTCCCGCGGTCGGGCTGATCGTCGGCGCGCTCGTCGCGGGCGCAGGCTGGGCGGGTGCGCGGATCGACCCATGGACGGGCGCACTCGCCGCGCTGGTCCTGTGGGTCGCGGTCACCGGCGCGCTCCATCTCGACGGGCTCGGCGATATCGCCGATGCGAGCGGGGCGGCGCACAAGAATCGCGAGCGGCTGCTCGCGGTGCTCGGCGACCCGCATGTCGGCAGTTTCGCGGTGGTCGCGATCGCGCTGCAACTGATGACCAAGCTCGTCCTGCTCCACGCGCTGCTCGACCGGCAGGCGTTTGTCGCCATCGCGCTCATCCCCTCTGCCGCGCGGATCGGCCCGCTCGTCTGGTCGCGCGCGCTGCCCGACCTGCACGCGGGGCTTGGCTCGCGGTTCCGAAACGCCGTGCGCCGCCTCGATTTCCTGTTCTGGAGCCTCGCCCTCGCCGCGGCGGCATGGGTGTCACCGTCGCTGCTGGTCGCCCCGCTGACCTTCTTCCTCTGGGGCTGGTGGCTCTCGCGCAAGATCGGCGGGATTTCGGGCGACGGGCACGGCGCGGGGATCGAGATCGGCGAAAGCCTGCTGCTCGCGGCGGCGCTGTTGCTGGCGCACTTTGCATGAGCGACCCCTGGACCTGGCACGGCGGTGGCCTTCAGGCCGCTAAGCATCACTTCGGCGGTGACGACTGGATCGACCTGTCGACCGGCATCAATCCGCATCCCTGGTCCGGCGCCGCCACCATGGCGTTCGACTGGCAGCGGCTGCCCGACCGGGAAGGTCTCGCGCGGCTCGAAGCTGTTGCTGCCGCCTGTTTCGGCGTCGATGCGCGCCACGTCTGCGCGGTGCCGGGTACCGAAATCGGCCTGCGCCTCGTCGGTGCGCTGGTCGGCGGCGCCGCGCAGCATGTCGCCCCCGGCTATCGCACCCATGGCGAGATGATCGCGGGCAGCGCCGCGGTCGGTTGGCCGGCGCCGGGTGATTCCGCCGGCAATCTGATCCTCGCCAATCCGAACAATCCCGACGGGCGCGCCGTCACCGCCGCTGCGATGCGCGACCTGCTCGAGCGTCGCGCTGGTTGGCTGCTGGTCGACGAAGCCTTTGCCGACACCGATCCGGCATCGAGCATCGCAGCTTCGGTGGGCGACACTCGGCGGCTCATCGTCTTTCGTTCGTTCGGCAAATTCTTCGGCCTTGCCGGCGTGCGGCTCGGCTTCGTCCTCGCCCCGCAGGCGATCGTCTCAGCATTGCGCGAACGGCTCGGCGCATGGCCCCTGTCGGCGGCGGCGATCGCGATCGGCACCGCCGCCTATGCCGACGCCGGCTGGATCGCCGCGGCGCGGCAGCGTCTCGGCGAAGAGGCCGCCGTGCTCGACGCGATGCTGGTTCGCCGGGGCCATCGTCCGGTGGGCGCCTGCCCGCTCTTTCGCCTGATCGAGGCCGACGATGCGCACGCGCTGTTCGAGCATCTCGCCCGGCGCGCGATCCTGACCCGCCCCTTCGCCGACCAGCCGCGCTGGCTGCGCCTCGGACTCCCGGCCGACGCCGATGCGCTCGCGCGGCTCGCGGCGGCGCTCGCCGATGGCTGAGCCGGTCGCGCTCACCGCCCTCGTGCTCGACGCCGCGCTCGGCTGGCCGAAGCCGCTCTATCATCGCATCGGTCATCCGGTCGGGCTGTTCGCGCGTATCATCGCCGGTTGCGAAGCGCGGTGGAACCGGCGCGAATATCGCTTCGCGACGCGGCGGGCGCTCGGCGTCCTGACCCTGCTCGTCCTGCTGCTCGTCGCGGCGGGTGTGGGTTGGGCCGCGCAACGCCTGTTGCTCACCGCCTTCGGCGCATGGGGCTGGATCGGTGTCGCGATCCTCGCCTGGCCCGCGCTCGCGCAGCGCAGCCTGTTCGACCATGTCCGCGCGGTCGGCGAGCGGATCGATGCGGGCGACCTCGCGCAAGCGCGCTCCGCCGTCGGCATGATCGTCGGCCGCGACACCGCCGCGCTGGACGAAGCCGGCGTCGCGCGCGCGGCGATCGAAAGTCTCGCCGAAAGCTTTTGCGATGGCGTCGCGGCGCCACTGTTCTGGCTGCTCCTCCTCGGCCTGCCCGGCGTGTGGGCATATAAGGCGGTCAACACCGCCGACAGCCTGATCGGCCACCGCGAGGACCGCTGGCGCGCCTTCGGGTGGGCGGCCGCGCGGTTCGACGACCTCGCCAACTGGATACCCGCACGGCTGTCGGGCTTGCTCCTCTGCCTTGCGGGCGGCGGCGGCGGGTGGCGCATCCTGTGGCGCGACGCGCGCCGGCACGCATCGCCGAACGCCGGCTGGCCCGAGGCCGCGATCGCGGGCGCGCTCGGGCTTCGGCTCGCAGGGCCGGTCGCCTATGACTGTGTGATGCACGACAAGCCATGGATCGGCGACGGCAGCAGCGACCCGGGCGGTGAGGAAATCGACCGCGCGCTAGCCATCTATGTGCGCGCGTGCCTGCTCTTGTGGCTGATTGCGGGAGGCGCGCTATGGCTGCGCTGATGCTGCAGGGCACCGGGTCCGACGTCGGCAAGTCGGTGCTCGTCGCCGCGCTGTGCCGCGCGCTGGCCAATCGCGGGCTCACCGTCCGCCCGTTCAAGCCGCAGAATATGTCGAACAATGCCGCGGTCACCGCCGACGGCGGCGAGATCGGGCGCGCGCAGGCGCTGCAGGCCCTCGCGTGCCGCACCGAACCGCACAGCGACATGAACCCGGTGCTGCTGAAACCGCAGGCCGACCGCACCTCGCAGCTGATCGTCCACGGCCGCGTGCGCGGCACGCTCGGCAGCGGCAACTTCCGCGAAGCGCGCGGCGCGCTGATGGGCGAAGTGCTCGAAAGCTACAACCGGCTGCGCGCGGCGTGCGACATCGTGATCGTCGAGGGCGCGGGCTCGCCCGCCGAGATCAATCTGCGCGCGGGCGATATCGCGAACATGGGCTTCGCGCGCGCCGCGAACGTCCCCGTCGTCCTGATCGGCGACATCGATCGGGGCGGCGTGATCGCCTCGCTCGTCGGCACGCGCGCGGTGATCGATACGCAGGATGCGGCGATGGTCCGCGGCTTCCTGATCAACAAGTTCCGTGGCGATCCGGCGCTGTTCGAAGATGGCTATCGCGCGATCGAGGCGCGCAGCGGCTGGCCCGGATTCGGCGTGATCCCCTGGCTGAAGGCCGCGGCGCGCCTGCCGAGCGAGGATGCGGTGATCCTCGAACGCCCCGCCGATCCGCGCGAGGGCCGCAAGCTGATTGCCTGCCCGATCGTGCCGCGCATCTCGAACTTCGACGATCTCGATCCGCTGAAGCTCGAACCCGGGGTCGAGCTTGTGATGGTGCCGCCGGGCCGGCCGATCCCCGCCGAGGCGGCGATCATCGTCCTGCCGGGCTCGAAAGCGACGATCGCCGACATGGCCGCACTGCGCGCCGAGGGCTGGGATATCGACATCGTCGCGCATCACCGGCGCGGCGGTTTGATCGTCGGCCTGTGCGGCGGCTATCAGATGCTCGGGCGCCGGATCGCCGACCCGCTCGGGCTCGAAGGCGAACCGGCGACCATCCACGGGCTCGGCCTGCTCGACGTCGAGACGACGCTCTCGCCCGCAAAGACATTGCGCCACATCCGCGGCGAAGCACTGGGTGCTGCGATGGAGGGATATGAAATGCATATGGGAGAAACCACAGGCCCCGGCATCGAACGATCCTTCGCGCGGCTCGACGACGGCACGCGCGACGGCGCGATCAACCGGGGCGGCAATGTGATCGGATCCTATCTGCACGGCCTGTTCGCGTCGCCCGGCATGCGGGGCGCGCTGCTGGCGCGGATCGGCGTGGCGGGGGGCGGCCGCGACTATGCCGCCGACGTCGACGCCGCGCTCGACGAGATCGCCGCCGAATTCGCCGCGCACGCCGATACCGACGGGCTGCTGCGGGTTGCCGAGGCGGGCGCATGACCGCGCTGTTCGTGATCGGCGGCGCGCGGTCGGGGAAGAGCCGCTACGCGCAGGGCCGGGCCGAGGCGGCCGGCGGGACGCCCGTCTTCGTCGCGACCGCCGAGGCGTTCGACGACGAGATGCGCGCGCGGATTGCGCAGCACCGCGCCGACCGCGACGCGCGCTGGCGCACGGTCGAGGCGCCGAGCGACCTGCCCGCCGCGATCGACGCGCTGAACGACAGCGCCGCGGTCGTGCTCGTCGATTGCCTGACGCTCTGGGTGTCGAACCTGCTGCTTGCCGACGACGACATCGCCGCCGCAAGCGCGCAGCTCTGCGCCGCGATCGGCCGGTTCAAGGGATCACTGATCCTTGTCGCCAACGAAGTCGGGCTGGGCATCGTCCCCGACAATGCGCTCGCCCGGCGTTTCCGCGATGCGGCGGGGCAGCTCAATCAGGCGGTCGCCGCGGCGGCGGACGAGGTTGTGCTGCTCGCCGCCGGGCTTCCCCTTACGCTCAAGGCGCCCGACTAGGATAAAACGAAGCGGCGTGCTTCGACATCAGACCTTTGGCGCCTCGTCATAGACGAGGCGGAAGCCGACATTGCTCGTGCCCAGACCCGGATCGCGGCCCTGCCGCGACGCGGGGCGGTAGCGCTGGCAATAATTGGGCGCGCAAAGATAGCTGCCGCCCTTCACAGTCCGCGACGGCATCCCGGGGTTAAGCGGGTCATAGGCGCTAGTCTCGTCGGGGCCCTTGGGATTGTCCTTGTCGCCGGGATTGTGGCCGGGCTTGAAGAAGTCGGACGTTACTTCCCAGACATTGCCGACCATGTCGTACAGGCCGTGGGCGTTGGGCCGGTAGCAGCCGACCGGCGACACGCCCTTGAACCCGTCGCTTTCGGCATTGTAATTCGGGAAGACACCCTGCCAGCTGTTCGCTTCTGCGGGCTGGACATTCTTCGACCGCCGGCCCGCGCTCGCCGCATATTCCCATTCGGCCTCGGTCGGGATGCGCCCGCCCGCCCATTGGGCATAAGCGACCATATCGTCCCACGCGAGGTGGACGACAGGCTCGTTCGCGATCTGGTCGGCGCCGGTCGGGCCATAGGGTTTTTTCCAGTTCGCGCCGGGGACATATTTCCACCAGTCGGCATAATTGTTCGACGGGAAATCGGGCGGCGTGAACACCGCCGAGCCGGCCTGCAACATGTCGGGCGGGATCTGGTCGGCGGGCACCTGAAACTGCTTTGGATCGACGGGCTTTTCGGCAACGGTGACATAGCCGGTCGCCTTCACGAAGTCGGCGAACTGGCGGTTCGTGACCTCGTGCGGATCGATCCAGAAGCCCGCGACGGTCGTTTCGCGGACGGGGCCTTCTTCGGCATAGACATCGTCCTCGCCCATCGCGAAGGTGCCGCCCGCGAGCTTGACGGGCGTATCCGCGATTGCGGGGCATTTGCGCGGCGTCGCTGCGGCAACCGACTTATCCTTGGCCGCGTCGCCGTCGCTGCATGCCGAGACAAGGCCGAGCAGTGCGATACCCATAATGGGGAACAGGGGCCAACGGGCCATCATCTTCTTCTCCACTCGCCGCCCAGCAGCCATGTGGGTATCGGGGCTGAACGCCATCCGGCTGCGGGTCAATGGGCAAGTGCGGGCAACGACTGATTTCGCGCGGCGAGACGCCCGGTCTTTCCGAAACGGATCGCTTGTGCTGACGTCGAAAGAGGTCTGAAGATTTTCGGCTTGATCGGATCGCGCGCGAAGTTCCTCGATAAACGGCTCGAACTCGCCAAGCATGAATGGGCGCGCCTGAAGGCGAACGATTCACTCGAATGCCGCAATCGGGACGCGAAGCGCAGCGTCACGTCAGGGCAAAACGGCGGTGCGGGCCAGCTTGTGCAGCAAGGCCCTGAAAACCGCGAGATCGGCCGGGTTGGACGGCTCGTAATTGCGCCGCTCGCCCACCTGACGGCTGTTGCACACATAGAAGAGAATTCCGCCCGCAACCGCGTTGATGAAATTCATCGTCGAAATCGGCGCGAACACGCTCTTGGCGATCCCGCAGGTCAGCGTCCGCTCCATATCGTCGAGCACGACATAGGAAAACTGTACCGGATTGCCTTGCCGCACCGCCGTGTCCGCCACGAGCCGCTGCAGAATCCGCGCCGCCGAGGGGCGGTCGACGAAAAAGTCGAGCCAGGCGTCGAGGTGCGCCAGCAGCCGCGCCATCGGATCGGTCACCCCCGCGATGCGGGCCTCGCTCGCCGCGCTCATCTGATCGAAAATGCGCTCCTCGACCGCGTCATAGAGCATCTGCTTCGTCGCAAAATGATGGAGCAGCGACGGCCTGCGGATGCCGACCGCATCGCCGATATCCTCCAGCCGCGCCGCCCGGAATCCGGTGACCGCGAACACATGCTCGGCCTCGCGCAAAATCGCTTCGCGCGTCGCATCCGCGCGTTCCTTGCGCGTCGACGGCATGGGAATGGTCATGTGCATGGCGCCGTATTTGGCCGATTCCTGCCGCTCTTGCAATTCGTCTTGTCGCCGCCCTCCATTTCACCTACCGGTGAGTAGGCGAATCAGAGCGGAAAAATCCGCGACACCAGGGAGGGAGGCTAAATGGTCATGGGGAAATTGTGTCTGCCACACGCTGCATTGGCGGCGTCGGCCGCGACCTGGCTGCTCGCGGCGCCAGCTGCGGCGCAGGAAAGCGCCGCCCAAAATGCCCAAAATGCGACGCAGCCGCAGACCGGTGTCGAGGACATCGTGGTGACAGCGCAGAAGCGCGAAGAGAATCTGCAGGACACGCCGATCTCGATGGTCGCACTCGGTTCGGAAGCACTCGAGCAAAAAGGCATCGGTTCGCTGTCCGACCTGTTCACCGGCGCGGTGCCGTCGATCCGCATCGCACCTTTCGTCGGGCGCGTCTCCGCGGTCAGCATCGGGATGCGCGGGCTGGTCCCGGTCGATGCGACGCAGGTCAGCCGCGATCCGACGGTCGGCATCTATATCGACAGCGTCTACCTCGGCCGCGTGTCGGGGCTCGGCATGGAGCTCGCCGACATCGAACGCATCGAGGTACTGCGCGGGCCGCAGGGCACGCTCTTCGGCCGCAACACGATCGGCGGCGCGATCAGCGTGGTGTCCAAAAAACCGACAGGTGAAGCGAGCGTTGACCTCAAGGCCGGCATCGGCAATTACCGCGGCCGCTCGTTCGCCGCGCACGTCAACCTGCCCGAAGCGGCCGGCCTCAGCGTCAAGGTCGATGGCGTTTTCGAGGGTCGCGGCGGACTGGTGCAGAACCCGCTGGGCGGCAGCGCGCTCGATTATGGCGAGATCAAGCGATACGGCTTCAAAATCTCGGCGCTCTGGCGCCTCGCCGATAATCTGTCGCTGCTCTATGCCTATGATCTCTCACGCGACAAATCGACGGGCTATTATCATTATATCACGGCTTCGACCCAGTCGCCCGCGGTCACGCCGTCCTTCATCAAGCTCGATACCGGCCGCGTGCGAACCGGGCGCTTCGGTTTCCCTGTCTTCCGCAATCCGCAGGAAGCGAAGGGGCACAGCCTCACCGCCGAATGGGATGTCAGCGACGCGCTGACGATCCGCTCGATCTCGGCCTGGCGCAATCTCGACTCGACCCAGCTCGACACCGACGAGGGATCGAACACGACGTGGGGTCCGAACCGCCGCTTCGCCCGCCTGAGCTATGCCAATGTGAAGCAGAACCAGTTCAGCCAGGAAGTTCAGCTCGTCGGCGATGTCGGCGAACTGAAGTTCGTCGTCGGCGCCTATTATTTCGAGGAAGAGGGCCAGGACGAGGCGATCGTCTATTCGCTCGGCACGCTCAATTCGACGCTCACCGGTGTCAATTTCTTCCCCGCTCCGTCGCCCGACGGCGGCGCGACCCGGCTTCCCGATCGCGCGGCGCAGGTCAATGTCAAATCGAGGGCGCTGTTCGGGCAGGCGACCTGGTCGCCCGAGGCGCTGCGCGGACTGCATATTACCGCGGGCGCGCGCTACACCGACGATCACAAGGACGGCCGCCTTCTGTTCATCGCGGGGGTGAACCCGAACCTGTCTTTCGTCTTCGATTCGAGCCGCGTCGATCCGATGGCGACGATCGCCTATGACTTCAGCGAGGACATAAACGCCTATGTGAAGTGGAGCCGGGCCTATCGCGCCGGCGGCGCCAACACGCGCTCGGTCATATTGCGCACCTTTGGCGAGGAGGAACTGACGGCGTGGGAAGCCGGGGTGAAGGCCGACCTGTTCGACCGCAGGCTGCGCGTCAACGTCGCCGCCTATATGAGCCGCCTGTCGAACCAGCAGGTGGATTTCCTGAATCCGGTTTTCATATCGAATACCGAAACGGTCAACGCGCCCGAAAAGCGCAAGATCAAGGGGATCGAGGCCGACATCACGCTCGCTCCGGTGCGCGGCCTGTCGCTGTCGGCGAACTATGTCTACACCGACGCCCCGCCGACGCCGGTGCAGAATATATTCACCGGTGTGATCGAACAGGCATCGTCCGCCTTTACCCCGAAACATGCGGCCTCCTTTTCGGCCGACTATGTCTTTCCCGCCTTTTCCTTTGGCGAGCTGCGCGCCTACGTCGGGCTCGATACCGCCGGGAATTACATCCCCAACGGCACGGTAACGGTCAAGGCGGACAAGGCGCTGTTGCTCAATGGCAGGCTGACGCTTGGCGACATCGATCTGGGCGGCGTCGGCGAACTGGAAGTCGCGCTATGGGGCAAGAATCTGACCAACGCGACCTACAATCTCTTTGATTTCCGTATCCCCGGCAGGACCACCGCAACGCTCTACAACGAACCGCGAACCTATGGCCTCGAAGCCCGGGTAAAATTCTGAAGACTGTCCCCCGTCAGCACCAATGGCACAGATTTGAGGTTGTAAGCTAAGGAGGATTTGGGCTTCGTCGTAGTGACGAAGGAACGAAGATGAAGCCCAAATCCTCCTATTCAAAATCGCCGAAGGCCCC